>JGI24022J15233_10007490_pt1 | contig 12035 bp, 6 predicted proteins | sample Ectturendosymbi2_FD_15233 | JGI IMG/M metagenome (IMG submission 15233)
ATAAAGCTTGGTGATTTCAGGTCTAAATTATACTGGTTTGATAATAACATTGGTTTGTGCAGACGATGGGCTACAGTAAACTTGTGGTGGTGGTCTCAGTGTTAGTGCCATTTTTTGCTTAATATTTCAAAGAGGATCTTGTCAAGTCTGACCATTCCAACTGTTCTCACCAGGCGCACCTCACCACCTCTCAGCGCCTTCAGGTGCACAAAGAGAATGTTCTCACAGAAGGAGCGCGTTGAAAGCGAAGTGCTCGCTTGGAGACGAGCACCGTTTTGCAAAGAGAATAATGCTGTCATAGAAAAAGCACATCGAAAGGAACAGAAATAGCTAAATATGTGCAGAGAGAGCAGGTTTTGTGCTAAATCTGTCAGATATAATATTTTTACGAATGGCGCCCCACAGCCCTCACTCTGTATCTGCGTTAATTTTAATTTCAAGAGAGTTTAAGCTAAAAGGCTACCACGGCCAGGCACGGGATGGGGGTTGAGAGTCTTCCTGGCTATAATCGCAAAGAATCTGATCGTTTTGTCTCAAGTTAGGGCCGTTTTCAAGTCTATCAACCGATTTGTTTCATCCTGATATGTATTTAAATATTGTTCGAAACTGATAATGCTAAATGTTGGTTGGAAAAAAGAAATTTGAAAAAGTCTTTAAAAGTTAATGGAATAGACGTTGATGCTACAAACGCACCTATTGGCTGTATCTAAAAACACTGACTTTGAATAAGTCCGGAATGTGATGAATGCATTTACCGAAATATACCTAAAAAACTTTTACTGTATTCTATTTGCATAGCTTTTGTGGGTGGTCTATTTAAGGAATCTACACCAGAAGCACAGAATTTCTCTGCTGGCCCCTGTGTGAAACTATCTGTGAAAAAGTTATTGATTTAATGTGCACGTATAAGTTTGTTTACCTGAAAACAGGCAAATATGCGTTTTTTAAATCTTTTTATTGGTGGTGTATTATGTTTCGTTGTTTGGCTCTTACGCGACTAAACTTTTGTTACGCTTTGTGCAGTCTGCATTCTCCCATATGTCGTGGTCAACATATTACTGGGAACTGGTGATCTGCAGTGTGGCAACGTCGCCGTTCCTTACATCATCTCAACGTACTTGGTCATCATCAGCAGCGCTGTTAACTTTTTTATATACAACCTGTGGCATCGAGAGTTCCGGTAAGCGATTGACATTCCTGCTTTTTGACCAACTTTATCAGTTGGTCTTCAATAAGTAGGAAATCCCGTAAAGCTTTGCAATTGACAGTCAATATCTTTATAGATCAGCAGTGCAGACCCAATAAAATGTACAGGTTGTGTGTCGGCTACACTGCTACTATTATGGATAAGAAAAACTACCACCAGGTAACTTCTGTGTAAATATCCTTCAGCAATATGTCTGTGAAGTCAATTGCTCTCAGCAGACATTGTGACAAAGCAGGCCCGATTAGATTTTCACAACAGAGCATTGCAAATCCAAAAAAACAGCAGTTGCTCAATATTTTGGAACGTACTGGTTGAAAATTGTCACGTAAACGACCACTTGCTATTTTGAAAGTGCCTAAAATGTTTAACTCGGCTTGTTTTTCCAAGGTTTGAGCTGGTGATGAGGCTGCGTTGTCTGTCTCGCAACGAGCGACGCACGAGAAGATCGAGTCGCGGGACGTCAAGCTCACAATCTCGCCCAATATCAGGGAACTCTTGGCCCATAGTAAAACAAACCAAACATCCGTCACCACATTATACATCCGGAGTGAGCTCATTCCAGCAGAAAAGCTAAGCAAACTGAAAAGCTTATATTCAATGCCCGCCAGAACCTTTCATACCAAATACGCAGTGGTAACAAAGGTCTTTGTAATGAAGAGCATGAAACAGAGCTTCGTTCTACACAGGTGTGTGGGATGCAAAGTTGTTTTCAAAAGAGAAAAAAAGCATTGTTCAATGTTTGTACAGAAAAATTCATGCAGTTGGTACATTGTTTCTCTCGTACTTGGAACATTTTAAGCGAGCTTCACTTCAGATCATAAAATCAAAACAACTTTTGATTCCATTCTGCATAAAATTGTGTTTAAACTTTCAGGATACTGCAAACTTTCTCATGAAAAACATTTTTATGTTTGATGAATTGGATACGGTTCGGCTGTACGTTTACCGGACACCGGCATAGTTGATCATTTGTACGAGTGCATAAAAAGCTTGATTTTTTCCTTTACTGTAAGACAGATTTAAGGAAATAAAAAAAACGCGAACTTGAAAAGATAATACTCATTTATTTCGAAGTGTGAGCATTGTTTTTGAAAACACGTGTTTGAGGTTGTTTTATTAGGTCAGGGACTTGAACCACAAAACAAACAAGTAAAGATAATATAGTAATTACTTAAGTTCTGCGTTGCTGTTGTTAAATATAGTTATTAAACATATGTCTGCCGGAAATATGCTTGGTGATATGATGAATCGTATTATGCACTATATAACTTATTGCACTGCACTTGAAAAACTTAAACTGTTGCAAATCGTTTCATGCTTTTCGTTGCGCAGAGTTTCAAACAATAATGGAATAAATCAGATAAAAACAGAAGCAACATTCATACTGCGGTTTGTGTTAGATAAAAAAGATCAAAGTTCATGTTACAACATCTGAAGAATGAAATCATTATACCGTACCTCGGAGTGTTTGAAGCGACCCCCTGTACATTCATCAACTGAATTGATTTTTATTAAGTGCCAGACTTAACTGAGCTCCCCGTCAATCCGTCAATGTGATGCGGGCATGACAACTTTTAGTCAGAGATTGTTATTCGTAGATCAACTTAATATCATTTTGGCAACTTAAAATACTTGCCGTTCATAAAAAATAAAACCAAAAAATTGAGACTCCCTCCTTTAATTAATGGAAATCAAAAAACGTTTAAATACATTTCCAACGTGCCAACTGCCAATAACTGCTTCAAGTCACAAAAATTTGTGCTAATCATAGCAGAAGCCTCCACAAGGGCGGAGATGTCTCATAGCTGCAGATGAAGTTTGCCGCACCAGGCTTTCATCTGAATTATTTCAGCGTGACCAGGCTGCCTAAAGTAGGCAACTCTTTGCATATACTAGCTTTGTCTAACTGCATTGTTGGCTGTTTGATGCAAACTGAACATTCATGTGGAAACACTTCTCAGTGTTTGTACATAACGTTATTCTAAAGCTTCAGATGCCAGTGAAGTTTGTGATAAGATTATATGCTTTCCATTTCCTGATCTTTCATCAAAATTATAATTTCGCTTTGAGATTATAATCTCGCTTTGAGATTTGTGCGTTGCTGCCCATTGAAACCGCATGTTCAGGTGAAGCGAATGAAGCTTTTCGCGAATCATATGGCTAAAATTCATTTTGAAGGTAAATGGTCGTGGAACAGTTAAAATTTGTCGATTGCTGCTTCACACAAAATGAGAAATTTTAGCTTTGTGTAACTTTGCGATGTTCAGACGTATAGCTGCGACTCATTCGCAACAGGAAATGTTTTGATCGCGTGAAAGCGAACAAGCCATGTAATAAAGCTGTTAACAGTCTCATTGCAACAGTGCAAAGGTTGACGCCTGTTACTCGATGAATGCATAAATCTGCGACGAGCGTTGGCAGTTATCACTTAAGTTAAGGGATTACTGTGGAATCTAAACTTTGTCTTATCTACTGTAATTTAGGGCCAATGCTACTGATCTGGACGTAAAGCTTCTTGGTTGCATTTCAAACGTTATGTTTATTTTGCACGGTTTATTTTCACCGTGTTTACAGCGCTTTCTTAGCAAAGCTATTTTAATCATTTGTTGCATTTATAAAAGAGTACAGTAAAAGTTTGAACTGTGATATCTTGTTTGAGGCGAGCGCTTGAATATGTGTTCTGAAGATTTGAAACATTCCTACAACAACTTCAGCAGTCCCAGAATCCTCGCTCAAAAGTCCAATCTGATTGCAAGGAAATCACGAAATTGTGGCAATAGCAATTTTTTGAAATTGTTTCGTTTAATACAGGATTTGAAATCAAACCCGAAAATCAAGAGGATGGTTTGATCTCTGTCTATGAATATATATCAAACCCATGGACGTCCGCAGGGAGGGAGGGCAAAACGAGCATGTGCCCCCCTGGAAATTGGGACTTAGAACCAAAAATTTCTAGAAAAACCTGAAGTCTGCATCTTGATTCCGATGAATTGTCGTACTTCTTGCATTGACAGTTTATTTGCCGGTATGACACTCACCCTGCATAATAACCAGGTACACTACACTGGTGTCAAACAGTGATGAGCTTGCAGTTGACTTATGTCTACTCTTTCCTGCAGAGCCAGATTGCGAAACTTGCGAGCGGATTGTTCTATAGTTGGTCTTTATTGCGTAACAATAANATGGCAATAAATCTTCAAAGGTTTACTTCAAGTAACGGTAGAAGGCATTTTGACGCAAGTAACTGTTGAACGCAGGCATCTTGGCAGGTAATGCAGCGAGACANTGAGTGCTGATAGAGGAAAGGCACGTAGGTTTATACTGTGTAAAAAAAAGCATGGGTGAATCTGTAGCAACGCTTCCACAAGTTTGAAAATCCATTGTCAGTGTGAGACTGAGTATGAACTTGANTTTATTTTTGCGGTCATTGACCGATTTTTTTAAGTGACCGAAAAAAATTATGTCGATTCGGTCATAAAGCCTGAAAATGTAGGCTAGTGAATAGGCCTACTTTTACGGCGAGTTTTAATACCATTATGGGACAAATGACCAAAGTGTCTNAGCGAAAAAAAGCAGGTGTTAACAANTAGCCTGAGTGAATAGCCTAATCCAGTGGTTCCCAAACGGGTGGGTCGCGGATGCTGTGGTGTCATCAACAGCAGCTTNAACAGCTTGCTGAAGTCTCGAATTTTTATAACTGCGCATATCAACATTTTGTGTTACATCAGCAAAACCGAAACACTGACAGATTTTGTGATGTTCACATTATCTTCGTTATAATTCCTATCCGGTTTCTGCTCGTACTATGTATACAGTTTCAATCATTAACGCAGGAAGAATTTTTTCCAACAGGGGCCATTAACGGATTTTTCCACAGGAAACCATAAACATTTTTCCAGGGGGGCTAAAAGCGATGAAATTTTATTTTTCCTTCTCGAAACTAAGAAAAATGACCTTTTTTTGCTAAAATTGTGATAGAAAAATGTCAAATTTCAAAATCCAGGAGGGGGATCGGTCCTTTCTGCCCCCCTTCCGACGCCCATGGTTTCAGTCGACCTTACCGTAGAAACACGCCAGCACTAGAAAAAGTAAACGTTGCCCAGTGATGCTGAGATTACATCAGCCTCAAACATCTGTCCTGCTGTGAATACTAGCAAAGTACAACCGATATCTTATCGTTATATTTCCGTATTACATTCACTAGTTTCATTCGTTATGGTTGAAGCTCATGATTCCAGGACAAAGTAGCGTATAGTTGACAGATGGTGGGATCTTACCAGCAGGCCTATCACTTGATAGTGATGTGCATAAACGATCAAAATAACTTTCTAGCATATAGTGTAGTTTGCGATTAATACGCTTCAAACAAACTGTTGCATCCTAAAGAAGATCTGGTGTGCTATGCAGCAATCATCATACCCAACTATGCTCCCCTTTCGTTGTCTACTTACACTCGTTTCCACCTACCTCTGTGAGAAGGGGTGGATATTGGGGAGGCGAATGAAAGACGATTGCCTCAGACCCCTTTTTTTCAGAGATGCTGCGGGCCCTCCTGTTTGTTATTGTGAAAATTATCTTAATACACGTGGCTATGGCTGTCAACGAAGCGCATTTTGTGACTGATGCTGTAACATGAGGCACATGAGACTGATGCTGTAACATGAGACTGATGCTGTAACATGATTTTCTTTGTGGTGTAGAAAGGGTAAAGCATTTTGTGAACATCCATTTGCATTGCATCGATAGCACCTGAAAACGATAAGCAAAATGTCGACGTTTCCCCCCCTGGAAAAATTTCTGTGGATGCCCATGATCAAACCAGTGCTGAATGTTCTTGGTAATTTAGGCTAAATTGCCCTTTAATTTGAAGTTCTAGTGGACTATTTATGTGAAATACAAACGTTTTTAAATAAAAGTATGCTAAAGACCAAGCACAAAACCTAATTTCCCTAAAGAATGGGGATATAAGTGTTCAAAATTGAACACAAAAAATGAAACGTTGGAAATGTTACAAATTTTTAACATGTCATTACAAGTGAACCTCTTGATTGCTCAAACGAATTTAGATTTCTGAATATGTCAGCGTGACACCACTTACAAAGTGTTCAAAAATTTATTTATATTTTTTTTCTGCGTCGTCCACTGTCCTTCTTATGTGCCTTCTCAGCGCAGTAGTGAAACACACTTTCAACATGCAGCAATGACCAGATGAGTTTGTTTGCAATTGTTGACATCAATTGCAAACTTGACATACAAACCGTCGTTGTAATCGAGTGCTTTTCTTCTGTTTTGTTTGAATTTCACTAAATGCCTCTTGAAATTTACCAAGTTCAATCTGCTTTTGTTAAAATTTGTCATTGGAAGTTTACAGTTGAGACTCCATCTTTTAACTCTTTGAGCGAATATGAGCAGCAGTCATAGGATGATTGTCGAGCGCCACAATCAGCTAATTTACTCCAGTTCTACTCACACACAGACATCTGCTCAGAGCAACTTTGTTTCTTTCCTATTGGCCATAACCTTTTATCATTGAAACATCTGGTTTGGTTTTCACCAATAAATTTTAGTGTTCAATTTCCTTTTTACTCAAATTGGGAAACCTAAAACTGTAATTTTGCGCCATCGACAAAAAATCAGAGTTACAGTAAAAAAATTACAAACTCAGGCATTTTGACATGCCAGCACCGCTCTTTTGGTTTTATGATAGACCATAACCTTCCGCTCGATATTCTGATGTGCATCTGTTTGCATGAAATTGAGGTCGACCGAAGACCAATAAAGAGCATTGTTTTTGTGCAACATCATGTGTGTGGCTGTCTCCATTACACAGAGGCACTCAAAATGATATCACATCGATTTTTGTGCATTTATTCATTTTTACAGCAGAGGAACTCATGCTTGAAACTAGGCATGCCATAGCATGCAAAACAAAAGAACAATGTGAGTGCGAGCGGACGTAAAGGAAGCAATACAAGATCGGCAGTAGAACAAGGCACTGCCGCCGAATTTACCACAACCTACAAAACGTGAAGGAAAACCCTGCTCAGTGCAAGATGACGAAATCTAGACTGTTCCGAGAAGCTTCAAAGGGGGAAGATTAATGCTTGAATGGCAAATCGGCACAGGTTGTTTCAAAACTTGATTCAGTTGAGCCCAGTTTTGAACGAACAAATGTGTTCTTGTTTGCCAGTATGCAAGTCGTTCCAACAACAATGCCCAGGCAGCGAAAATAACTTTGTGTGTTGAGTTTACGACATATTCAAGAATCCCCCGCGCCCCATTTTCGTAAACAGCACGCTGCACAAGCATGCACAGTTACTGCTCGTGATCGTGATCTTGATGTCATGCGGCTTGTGACCCATGCTCAGCACAAATGCCAAAAGTTTTTAGCGGTAAGTAATGTTCAGGCACAATGCTGCACTCATTTTGTTTCAAGAGCACAATAAAAGAGATCAAAAGGTGGAAAATATTTTGTTTGCATTTTGTTTTGAACCACGTACGCTTCTGCGAGGGAGACATCATTCCAGGGGTGCGAGAAGCTTCCGTCTTCATGACGGCAGATTCATCTATTTATTACTCTTCTGCGACTTTTTTTGTTTTCTTTTGCAATGGACTATAGACAAAAACGCGAGGTTCGTTAAAACCTAAGTGTTTGTGTCACGATATTTATTATTCGCGTACGCATTAACTGCAATCTATCTTATTTACGAGCTTGCAGCAGTTTTTGCTCGAATAAACCAACGAGATATTGGCATTGTTTTTGTGACGTGGAAATTACTTTTCAGGGCAATTTTACGATAGTCTGAGCGTAGTATACAGTAGGCTTATATACAAGTGAATTCCGCATTTCATCGTTCGTAGTATATGGTCCTGAGGTGAATTGATCGTAGAGGAAAGGATTCGTTTGCACTACCTTTCATATTATAGTGGATTGTTGTTTTGGTAACAAAGTGCTTTTTTTCGTTTGGAGAGACGTGAAGGTCTGCTCGACGTAGCTCTGATTATCATCATAACCCTTTATCATGTCTAAGAAAGGAAATGAATGATGACTAAGCTCGTTTTGATTTCACTCGCATCGGAATAACTGAGTAATTGCGAAAACCTCAGTGCATGCTCTGTGAAACTGTTTTCTCCAACGCAAATTTGAAGCCATCAGAGCTGCAAGTACGCTTCAACAACCGACATGGCGGGTCAATGTTGTGGGCCATGATGAAAAATCTTTTCGAGCTAAAGGAGGTCGTTTTGATTCTAGAGCAACCCTTCCAAAATTAGGTTTTGTATCTGTTCAAAAACCACTGTTGAAGGCTTCATACCACAAAGTGGTGTTTAAAGTAACCAAGTCTAAGGACGTCATACGATTGCAGAAGAGCTTATTAAGTCATGTGCATCAGAAATGATCACAACTATTGTTGGAAATGAAGCAAGAAAGAAGATTGAATTAGTGCCTCTATCAAACAATGTTCTTCAGAGCTGAATTGCTGATTTGAGTTAAGATGTTTTGGAACATGTTATTTTACATATGAAGGCTGGTCCATTGAAAGTCTCTCTCCAGTTAGACGATATTACCTGTTTCGAATTGCAGTCAACAGACTGCATTGGTAAAATATTTCCATAAACTGTTGGGGATGCGAGGGCAAAACATTTGTTTGGATACAAGGATAAAAAAGGTTGGGAACCCTGCTTTATAACTAACACGTCAAATGAATGTAGGTGTATTTTTTGTTGTTTATGTGAACTGTGAATGACCTAGTTGAGAAATCTCAAGGAAATTGAGAAACGCATATACAACATTGTCCAGCATCTTTTTTCTGAATATTTATTGCAGATAATGCAAAAGAATACGATGTATGAATAAAACGAGCAATCTTTTGGCGAGAAATAACAGAAACGGAGAAAATTTAGACTACCTCTAAAAATGGTGAACGGCAGTTTGTATTTTTGGCACGGTAACCTTTTTGTCTGAAATGTCCTGAGCAAACAGATAAAACCATTTCTAACAGAGGCCACTGAAAATATCCATAGCAAATTTTGTTTCACGATTCAGATAGCTTTTAAAGATTTCTTCAAGGAGCCTTTTAGTTTAAGCAGCTCATTTGCAAATAAGACTCCCGTTACATTTAGCCACATACTTCTAAGTTTGAATCCGGATTTAAGAATATTGATGAAATATGAACTTGCAGACAAACACGTAGGTTTCAGAACAGTTTAAAAATCACGGTTGAATTTTATCTAAACCATTTATATTGGTTACATTGAACATCAAACTATGTACATTTGTAAAGCCGGATGCATCACAATCATGCCCACATCTAAAGCTCATTTAATGTTTAGTTACAAGAACCTATACATGCAGGCAACGGAATAAAAACATTGGACGAAAGCAGCGACGCATTCTGAACACTGCTGCAGATGTAGCAAACAGGTTCTTCCAAAGTCAGTCGAAGCCAGCAGCATTCTCATCAGATTCTATATTTTGGAGTTGCTCTGAAAGCTCCTTATCGATAACTTGCCAATTTCTTGAGTGCAGTGGTTCATCACTGTCAATCAACATGCTGTTGCCCATGGCTTCAGCTCGCTTATAGGCCGCTGTCAAAAGATATGTAAGGCAGGATAATCCACTACATCAAAAGAGTAACATATTCCACAATAGCGAATATGTTTGTTTTGTCGGAAATAGCTTTATGAATAAATTCCTGACACCAGCTGGATAGTTGTGCTGAGGGGTGACTTTATCAAAACCCATAAGTCATTGAAAGAGGGAGTTGGGAATGAGTTTTATAAGCTTAGGACCTTGATCAATCACAAGTTTTAGTTGGTTTCTCAACAAAATGTTTAAACTGAGCCCTTAGGTGCTATTCAGTGCTTGATGCAGTGATTTTCCACATTTTTCAAAGTAAAGTAGACTGACTCAAATTCTTACGAATGGAACAAACTGGCAAGTGGATTCCACTTTCAAGTGTGTGTCGCAACGAGATGTTTTGCAAACGCACGCAACCAAAGCTGTATTACAGGTATACACACAGAGTCAGGCCCGTAACCAGAGGGGGGCAATCGGGCAATTTCCCCCCCCCGAAATTTTCAAAATCGTATATATTTGTTAAGTATAGCAACAAGTTTACATCATTTTGCCCCTCCTGAAAAGATCAGTTGGTTGCGGCCCTGCACAGAGTTATTTGTTCATAGATGACGTGATGCAATGTATCGCTTCCGATAAACTTTAAACGTCCAAGTAAAAATATCAAGTTAAGTTTCCCTACGGTCTTTCAAGGAAATTAAACTGGTCTAAAATATTCCAACAATGCAAGAAACAATTAATTTGTTGATCAAAAGTTTGCAAGCGTTTGAAATCACCGAAACATGAAACATGTTTTCCCTAAATCGTGATAATATGCCCATTATCCCAAATACAGCCGCGGAATTTCAGTTTTAATGCACAGCTCGTATCAGTCAATCAGTTGACCAAACACCGTCACCATTTTTTTCTCATTTTTACTGCAAGTTTTCCCAATGATTAATATGTCGTTTGTGGCTTATTCATTTCAGTAGCTTGTGCAGTTTGCAGTTAGGTAACACTGCCCTAGCGGTTTCGGTTCATAAACATTCATTGCAACAGACCAGGTCTGCAACCAGGGGGAGCAACCGAGCAATCGCCCCCTCCCTAATTTTCAAAAATGTTTTTCAAAAATGTTGTGAAAACTCCAGTGCCTGTTTTAGTTGTACAAAAAAAGTTACAATCAATTCCCCTCGCACCAATAATTTCAGCTGGTTGCGACCCTGCAACAGACACTTTATCAAATCGTGTGCCAGTCACAAAATCGGTGAAATGATGCGATGATGCGCTTGGTCTTTCATTATTAATAAGTCTATAGATTTTTCCTTCAATCGGTTATTGCACAATTGCTTTACAACAACTAATACCACAACATCGAACGTCTGTTCAAACGTTGACATCAATTTATTGATGCACTGTGCAGTTCAGGTTCGGCAAGCCCGAACGTACATGCTTCAAACCAGGACTCGGTAACGTTTCAGACCCTGGGGTTTGGGAACATATTTTCTATCATGGGCCGCATAAATTGCGTACTTTCACGGGAAGGCCGTAAAAATTTCTTAAGTTATTTTCTAACGAAAAGTGTAAACAAGCACTCGTGTTTTTATTTTAATACGCAAGTCGAACATGGTTTCTACGCAAATTCAACAAATTTGGGCAAGGAAAACTTCTACGCGGGCCGCATTAAGTGACCACGCGGATGGCATGCGGCTTCGTAGGCCACAGTTTTCCCACTCCTGTTTTAGACCGTTGACCCTTTATGTAATACTTAATTTCTCATCAACGCTCAAGCACACGAAAGGGTATTGCCAGAAAGTGTTCCGTTATATAATTAGGCCGAAATTAATTTTGTTCTTTTCATGTGTGCAATATAAAAGAAAAAACGCGTTAACACTACATTACAGCAAAGTATACAAAGATAAAGTCACAAATAAACTGTTACCTAGCTACATTATTAGCACGCTTTATAATAACTACAAATCGCCTTGGCATTTATTAATCCTTTCTTTGCGCTAAACATTCAACCACGTTTTTTTCACTCCCAGACTTTTTTCCACACTTTGCATTGTTCCACAACCTTTAAAAGGGTCAACGTTGACTACTCAGGAGACACTGGATCAGTATTTCCTTCTGCTTTTTTCGTGTCGAAATACTGTAGGACTGTTTGGGACCGCACTTGCATTTCGACGCCAAGTTGGAACTTTTTCGTGCATCTCCTTGGAATTTAAAGTGGAAGCCCGGTTAAAATGTCTCGGTGAAACTGACAGCTCAGCTTTG
>JGI24022J15233_10007492_pt1 | contig 12032 bp, 5 predicted proteins | sample Ectturendosymbi2_FD_15233 | JGI IMG/M metagenome (IMG submission 15233)
ATTTAGACCTTCATATGGTGTATATGTAATGACGTCATATTTCAATGCTTGTGACGTCACAGTTGCCAATTCAAACCACAAAATTTGCTATAATTTCTTTTTAACGTGCACTTGTGCCCCCCACTTTGAAAAAGGTTCCGCCACCCATGGTTTCATTCAGTGGCACATGGTGATTATTTGCGTTTGGTACGGGCTGTTTGTGACGTCACAATTTGACGTCATACTCATGTTTCCAAACCAACGTTTTGGCGAAGTTTTTTGACACAATATACATATTCTTCCACACGCATTCTCCTTATGTGTTGTTGCACTGAGTATAGTTAGGATATCGGTGGAAAATACACTCAACGCTACGACACAGCAGTTCAAAATTGCAAAAATATCAGGCTTAGCGTTAAAACATGGGAGTAAAACACACTCATCACTGGGTCAGAGCATTTACGACTACAATTTTTGCATTAAGTCGACAAATTAACAAGAAAAAAGTGTGCAAAAACAATTAATCTCCTTTTCGCAGATAATAAAGTTTTTGTAACATATCAAACTAAAGTAGGGAGGTTAACCCCACACCCCCTTGCGTACGCCTTGGCAGACAATATAAAGACAATGGTTTTGGATAAAGTAAACCACCGCGGAACACGATCTTAACATGCGTAGTGGACGAAAGGTCTGCAAATTGTGGTGAGATGGTTTCTGGACGCAGGCGATAACCCAGATTCCCACCAAACTTAATCATTACTTTTTTGGCCCATTTACAATGTTCCTTGAGATTTGCCCATGGTATTTGCATTAAGTCGACAAATTAACAAGCAAAAAGTATGCGAAAACAATTAATCTTCTTTGCGAAGGTAATAAGATTTTTGTAAAATATCAAGCTCAAGGGGGGGTTTTAACCCAACCCCCCCCTTGCGTACGCCTTTGGTCACAAGTTTCTAGGTGATGTGAAAATCAAGTTGTTGTTTTCTGTCAGTTACAGGAAAAAGAATCAGTGCACAATTGCATGAAAGTTATACATTATATCTTCTTTATTAGAGAAGCGTTAGACCTACCTGGAATTACCATCATGAAAATGTTCGTCAAAAGTAGACCCTAATCATACTTGAGTGAAAAATAGAGCCTAATATTACGTCAGTTTTGTGAAATCATATTATATTGTGGTATGTATGAAAAGTAGGAAGCCTGCTGGTATGTACTGGTTTTACATAATAAAAATGTAGTTACACTGAAATGATCAATGCTTTATAGCAAACCTATCTCATAATCCACAGACAATGTGGTTCTTGAGGTGTGATTTAGCTTTGCTTGTGTGATTGTTTCGTTCCATTTTTCAAGAGTTCCTAAGTCATTATGCAGTAAACGTGCAATGGAGCACACTATGCTGTTTGTTAACACGCCATTAAAAGTTCTTAAAGGTAGATGTAAGTAATGTTAAATATTATGGAATTTTTATGAGATTTTAGGAATTTTAAGCTCAACTTCAAGGAATTTCTAGGAAATAATTGTGGGAACCCTGCTGACGAACTCAGGACAACAGAAGATGAGCAAAACTTTCCCGGCAATGTACAGACGTGAGATGCTACGATGGTTTTTGCGATCCTTCCGATCGCCCGTTTTTCTTGTATAGAGTAATGATGATAGCGTCTTTGAAATCGTCCAGAAGACAATGTCTATTCCAACAGTTCGTGAATATGCGGAAGAGTGCCGTTAGCAAAGGTGTACCACCACATTTCAGAATATCGAAGGGTTTCAGAATAGACAAAAACATATGTCGCTCATGTTGTGTTTACAACCAGTTGTGGCGTCAAGACCAGGATCTGCAGAGAAAAGACCGAGGTTGTTAAGTTTTGCGGAAACCTCACGGTACACTTGCAGATCACGAATGAAAGTGCAAAGCCGAGTTCAAGATCTTTTCCACAGGTTTTCGAAGTTTGGGTTCATTACGAAGACTACGCTAACATCAAAGAAACAAAGTGTTGTTTTTGGTTTATTTGTTTTTGAAGTCGCAGTACATGAAAACTACAACGAATGGCTTTTGTCGCACGAAACGTTAACTTAATTTTCCTAGATTTTTAAGCGATTGAAATCTACAGAAAGTTTGCTTCAAAAATCGGGACCATGACCACTATAAACCAATCAACGAGACTGAGGCTATTCAAACTGTTTGAGGCTGAAATCCAAAACATGCATACATCAAAGGACTCAAGAACTACTGCACCGATACGATACCACGGAAAGCCGGTTGCAATTACAAATTCCTCCATACGTATTACAATTTACACGTTAAGCACTGTTTAGTGTTTCAAACAATTTTCGACAATTTTTTTGATGATTTAACATTTGCATCTTTTGTAATAAAGTGACACCTGGTTCAGATGCGTTTCAGTCAAGCTAGCGACATAAACTTATGTCATAAACAAGTATTTGACTTGATATCTCAGATGTCATCAAGAATTGTTAACTGCTGTGAAGCAAATTGCCTAAAAATTGGTCAAGACAGGACTTTAGCGTTTAGGATCTGCTTCGACACTCCCGCTGCTTTTTAGCGACGCTGTGGATATTTCGCGAAAGCAAAACCGGCACTGTTTCTGTACTTTCTAAAGTAACACATGGGTGTAAAATGATTTCAGACGCGTGTGTCATGCTAAGCAAAGAAGTATTACTGTGAAAGCAAAAAATGGAAAACATGAACAATGAAAGAACATCTTCCTTGAATGATGTACAAAATCTAAAGATAGCACGCTCTAGGTCTTTCCAGAAAAATGAAAGTTGAACCGTTTTGTCTTTTACAGCTTTACTGTTGAGACAAAATCTTTTGGCAAAAGAGTTTGTCGACTTTTTACTCCACTTTTACGTTAACGTGTAAATCACCGGTGGCACTTCTTCACAACCTTTTCCTCACATCAATGTTTTTGTGAAAACCTCCCGCAAAACAACGTAAAAGTATATATTCTGTACGTAAGATGCTTTGAACACTTCAGAAATAATGATTATTAGCATTTTCCATAAAGAGATTGCAAATGAGCCCCTATAGATGAGGTGAAAGGGATTATTTCAGTTATGCACTATTTCAGCAAGACTGCTGGGTGACGTCAGGGATGCATCGCATGTGCAAACCAACTTATAGTTCAATTTTCACGTCACTATCTCTTGAATTCTTCCTTTACTTTCCAATTAGAAACAAGTGCATGAATTTAATCAATACACCAATGCCCACATTGATTACAAAGCGTCTTTTCTTCACGCAAATCAACCATTGTTTTTTGATTCTATCCGTCTCTCATTACCGTACTTAGAATTCGCAGGCAGCCACACCCGCATCTCTTTTCCTCCTTCCTGTGTGTGTCTGTGAGACAAAAACTTCACTGAAGTTTTCTTTTTCATAACCGCAGGAAAGCTGACCATTCAAATTTTAATGTTTTTTGAATCTATGAAAGAGACTGCGAACGACTTTTAAGAATTTTGAGAGAAGCTTTTATCTTTGATCTTTCAGCCATCCAGTCTTCGCTGTCAATCTTGCTTTCAACTTTTCGATTTTCGATGATTGCTGGCAGCGAAAGGCGACGCATTTCGAGTGCTTTTGCCCTGAAAAAGATGAAACCTTCTCAGAAACAAAGCTTTGTTTGTGGTAATGTCAAAAAATGAAAAACCTAAATGCAAAACTAAGGCGAAGAGCAGAGGGCCGAAACTTTTGTCGAAAAGTCGCCAAAGCCATGTTACATTTCCTTACGCTTGATATCCATGTACCTCTTTCCCAGTACCGCATTCTGCACTACACCTTCACTTTAAGTGCGCCATATCTTCAGATATATAGTACAAAGTCAAGAGGAATAAAGCAAAGAGTTGGGTCATACATAAAAAGTTGTATGTGTGGGTCGTGGGTTTATGCAATTTAGGATACTAAAAACAAAGTGCAATTTGACCGACCTTACCCTGCAACTCGTGCCAAGACATACCTTTATCTGCAGACTTTTTAAAGATTAACATTTCAAACTAAACTGCGGTCAAGAAAAATTTTCTTGACTCAGTCGCAGTGTATTCAAACAGTTTTGTACAATCTTTTCGAAAACTTGTTATTGCTTTATTTGCCGCATTCATGCAGAAATAATTCAAATTTACTTACCGCCTTCTCTGCGTTCACAAAAGGCAGTGCTAGAAATTTTCAAATATCTCAGATTTTTGAAAATTCCTAAAAAGATTTGAGATTTGTACCCACATTCATCCACAGTTGTCAAATTCAAATACACCGTGGAACAAAATTTAAAACTTGGGCAAAGCCGCGGAACAACATGAATATTTAATGAAAAATATCCCTTCACGTGAGATCATTGCGACTGGTTTGACGTCACAAACACTACAGGGTCCTGCTGTCCTCATCGACGCACCTAAACACTAACAGAGCATCCTGGGATTTGAATTTTTAGTGGCACATACGTTATATCACCCCAGCGGGTCAGCTCTAGTGATCATTTGATGTTGATTCGGGGCTGGCATGTGGCCTGCAGGCCGGAGTTTAGCATTTATGATCTAGAACCTGTTAGTGACAAAAGCTGTCTTAGAATGTGTTATTGTATTTAATAGACAAACATAGTGTGAAATGTCTGAAGAAAGGTGCAGGAATTACGATTTTGAACACACCATTTTTATCAATGTGATACATAAGCTCCACTGGCGCTGAAAACGTTCAGCAACGACCAGGGTCTAACCAAAATGACAGCCGGCAACAGTGAGATGCATAAACTCTAACCACTGGTAGAGGAACTGTTGTCAATGTTTCTACACTTTTACCGTCAGTGAAGCTTTTTCGTTACAACGGTAGTATTTTTTTCAACTGAATGAAATCCCAAACTTGTTTGGTAAGTTTACACATGACACTAGGTAAGACAATTATCCCTTGTCAAGCTGGACCTGATTTTTGTTTCGTTGACAGTCGCTCCTGCTCCAGTAGTCCGGGAATATTTGAGCGCGACTAAGTGAGGAGTTAGTTTTGTTGGATAAACCCTGGCTCAATTTTCAGAACGTGCTATAGAGAAAGTAGTTTTACAGCGAGTTGTTTTTTGAGGCACACATACGAGAAAAAGCCGAAAGCACTTTCTCGATAGTCATCTCAGCAACAGTCTAGAGCAGGGATTCCCAACCTTTTTCTGGCCATGTACCTCTTTCAACAGTTTAACAGATGAGCATGTATCCCTAAAACGCCCTATCAAAAGCTGAGTAAAATAACAAAAATCCACTGAATTTTTAATAGAACTTCTAGATTTTTGGAACGATACGAGTACACTCCGTTTTTATGACTCATAGTCAATTTGTCGCGGCTGTAAAAAATGTACCCCTAAGGGTACATGTACTCCAGGTTGGGAGCCCCTGATCTAGAGGGAGAGGCCAAGAAGAGACACTACATATAGCGCAAAACAACGTGCATGACATGCATCATGAAGCGAAGACCGCGCGGCACTCTACAAGGATTAAACAACCCTAACTGACTGCGCTACTGCTAAACAATTGTGCACGGCACAAAAATGTTAATTACTGTATTACATTAACAAGTTTTGAATAAACGGTTGAATGAGTGATCTTACAAGAATTGTGTGTATTGGAAAATGAATAAAACCTGCTTCACGCAGCTTTGTACAACTTTTACAAACGCGTTTTAAAATCTGAGCAAGCAGGTGCTGCTTTGTAAGGCAACTACAAAAATGCTTATGCCATTGTGTCATTTGTGTATTTTATAGCTTATAGTTGCCAAAATTCAATCCCAAAATATGAACTTTTAAAAATTTGTATGTAATTCCAGACTGACGATGTCCAGGTGTATTGTATATTTTTTGAAAAGCATGACAAAATTACAATATATGTAGATCTATCAGCAAATTCTTTAACGCTTCTCATAAGAAATGGTTCTCCGGCAAGTTTTTGAGAAATATCATTTGATTCTTCCAAGAAATAAGATTCTGCAAATTTTGTAACGTAAACTAGTTCTATCATAAAGTGATATCTACAATATATGTACTACAAGAAGAACAACGTTGATCTTATTGAAGTTAATCTAAATGAAATTTATTTATACTCTATCACAAAACACTTTGAGTAAAACATGAAGCATTTCAGAATGTTTTGGTGTGCTTTACTGCACAATTGAAAATCAGAACATCACAAAATTGTGTGAGATTCGTACATAGGAAAGTACGGCACAAAAGTTAGTAGATGTTGCTACTGTTGTTGATCGTGTTTTACAACAACTCATCAGTAGTGGAACACGCAAGCACACCAACTCAAGTTAAACGCTAGCAGTTGTAGGCTATTTTTTGTTTTCCAACGACTACCTCTCGAAGACCAGGATGTTACGAGGTGAAGGATTAACTCCTATTGGTTGCTATGTTAGATCAGGCAACATGCCTTGAAATGCCCAATGTTTTGAAAAAAAAACAAGTCCCTAAACAACGGTCGCAATTTGCTAATTATACGACTTTTTTGTACAAATATGGTAGTTCGAGCTCGTGTCTTAAAAACTGCTGAGTGTAACAAAAAAGTCTGCATTTTTACCTTTCACCGATGGTGAAATGAACAGCCTTTCACATATATTCCTACCGCTTTTGACCAGCCCGCTTCTTCACTCTTCGCAAAGGCGTCAATTCGTCGCTGTCGTTCTCGCTTGAGTCTGAATCTGAATCTACGCTGCTTCGCCTTCTACCCTTTGGTCTTGGAATCTGCGGCGGCTTCTTCCGAGCCAAAGTTTTTGCCGCTGCTGCCGTCCAAGGATGAACTGTTCGCACGGGTACCGGGTTCCCTTCGCACGCCGGGCTGATAGTCGGCGTCACCAAACTGAAATTCGACGCACATGAATAAAGCACCATTTTTAATGGGAAAAGTATTTTTCACGCAAAGATCCGACTCATGAAGTAAATATGTTTTATGGGTGATACGCAACCTTCCGTATCAAATATCAAATGTGAGCTGCAACGTACTTTATGAAAACGTACTTTATGTCTTGCAACTAAATGCGTGAGTATTTTCATTGCAAGAAACGGAAACAGAACATTGTCGTCTATATTGACCGCAACAGCAGTGTCTTAATTTAGTTAATCCCATGGCGCTTATTATTTCCTTACTAGCAAATAGAGCGTGAGGCTCAGTTGTTCAGAATTATAGTTCTGCAGATACTGTATATTGGCATCGAAACCAGTGATGATGTCAATTGTAATTGTAATTGAATGTAATTAATTACAGTTTGATGAAGTAATTACATTTCATTGTAATTGGGAATTTTCAAAAGTTGTGCAATTGCGATTAACAACACTGTAATTGAATCCACAGAAACTCCATTTTAATTTTTCTTTCACCAACAGTTCATTTTCACAACACAAGTTATTAAATCTGCTCATATGGAGAGACTCCAAGTAAGCCTAACATGTCTTATGTCTTTTTCAGCAGTGGTCCCCAAACCCCGCGCTGCGGATCAACTGGTACCGGGCCGGGAAATTCCAAAATGTATACTGGTGGTGACACCACTCACTTTCTGGGCATGTGATTGGTCGGTTTTTCCCATGGAAACACTATTGCGTGCATAAAGCGAGAGCGTCATAGAGTAGACGTACTCCCGGGTCGCGGTAAAACTGTCAAGCGTTGACCGGTCCGCGGTTACAAAAAGTTGGGGACCCATTATACACAACAGTGTGGAGAAGCGTTGTGTAGATAGCTTTGAATATTATTTGTTACACAGGCGCGGATTTACCATTAGGCTAAAAAGGTTTGAGCCTCGGGCCCCCGATTTCGGGGAGTCCCAAAATTTTGGGAGCGAGGAGAATTTCCAGCACTTCTGTAAGCGATTACATTTGTATTTTGTTTTGGTTCAACGCACGTTTTTATATTTAGCCGCTAACAAAATATCTCTACAAGAGAAGAATGAGCGCGAAGGACTGAAGTGAATGACAATTAGCATTCTCTTTTTATGGCGTTGAGAATTGGTTATTGTTACGTATAATGTGTGGAACAAATGGCCTGAATCCATTTTTCAGATTACACGAGGCCAGTGGGGCACTCAATAAATATGTAATGGTAGTGTGGTCAGATAACTTTACCGCTGCTTTTTTTGTTAGTTTCACTGTGACTGTTTTTGTTCCTGATATCGAGCAGAATTCAGAACAATGTAATATGTTTATGAATTGGGATAACTTGTTCAGTGAATGTAACGAGCACGCGTAGTGCTAATTTGCATGACAACAGTCGTCGCAAATCTTCCAGAAGGACCCCCAATTTAAAATAGCCCAGGGCCCCGAAAATGAAAATTCGGCTCTATTGTTACATCACGAAGAGAGGTGTTATTTTGTCTGTGAAAGAATCTGAGGCATGCTGATGATGTGCGGTGGAAGATAAAAGTTGAAGACACACTGCAGTGCTAGCTTAGTAACCAGTGATGGACTCAATTGTATTTGTAGTTGGATGTAATTAATTACTCTTTGATAGAGCGCATCTAATTTAATTGCAGTTTTCCAGGGTGATGTGATCATTTAATTGATCATTTCCATTGCGATATAATTATAACTGTAATTGAAAAAACGTAACTGACTCCATCATTGATTGCAATGGCAAGAAACGGAAATCTCCGCTGATACTTGCATTTGCATAGTTAACGTATCGAATGCAAGCCACCTACGCCACTGATATTGCACAAGAAGCTTGTATTTTGCTGCGTGAAAAACATTCTGTTTTGACATACACAAATGGTTAAAAGATGCAAAACAAACTATGCATAGTAGCTGTTCCCAAAGTTGCAACCAGCCAGAACACGTGAAAAAATTTCAAATAAAGAAGTCATGGTTGAAACAATAATTCGAATTCTTAGATAAAGCTTCGACTTTTTAAAACAGTAAATCCAATTATAACTATCGGAATATCGGAAAATGTGTTATAAGGAAGAAGAGGTTCAGTTCCTACAAAAATAGGTAAAAGTGTTGACGTTGTTAATGTATAAAGCTGGAACACGATCGTTTAATGTCACGACACGAGGAATTACGTTTAGCCAGACAAGTGGTCCGCATCTTTTTTCGGCTTGCGGCGCCTTTGCCGCACAACCAGGTGATTTATGCTGCATCTTTGTCAAGCAAAGTGGAAGCTGGTAAAACCCTCACAAAAATAGTTTAAACGTTTGAAAATTTAACTTAGTGTTTGCTAATAGGACCTTGCGAAGCACCTCATTGGGGCACTGTGACAACCGTCGGTGCCATGGCACCCCCGGTTGTGTGCCACTGATTTGAAACCTGCAAGAATGGTGTTTAATTTCTAAAGCAGCAATTTCCTTCAAACAAATAGGGAAGATATATGACGGACTTTTAGTGTTCGGTGTTCATTTTAGCACATAATTTTTTACGTATTTTTTCGGGAATAGCCGTCTTAACACGCAACCGCGAAAAAGGTCTGCCCTTAGTCTCAATCAGAATAATTTTTGACCAATCGATGATGCAACTCACTTTCGGTTTATAATTAAAGATCAGCTGAGACAAGTGACCTCAATATACGTTATTAGTCAACAGATGATTTAAGGTTGTTTACCAGAATGAAGCATTTAATGCGAATGAGCACGGGCCTCTGATGATCACATTAACACGAGAGTGCTTCTAATTTAGGTAACGAAACTTTTGACGCGAATCACATTAAATGGTCACACGGGCCGCTGGTTCCCCTTTCTTGCAATAAACCGTCACTGCATCCTAAAAACTTCAATTTAAGGCCGTTTTGAGGTGTTGTCTCTAACAAACTTATAATATCATTAAAAATGAATGCCCCAGTCGGCCAGGCAAAAGTGGTAATAAATAATTTTTTTAATTATATTGATCATTCAAATTTTGTGCTGGGCAACTTTTATCATTACATAATTGCAAAGTTTCTAAGAAAAAAAGAATGGAAATATGATTCCACAAAATTACTTGATGTAAATTTCATTTCATTAAATTCCATACCTGTGTAAGGCCCAGGGTTTTGCCATTAGAAAAACTTCACTAAATTTTGTGATTAAACGAAAGATTACAGAATGATTGCAAACGAATGAAACGTGCTAAATCCGTGATACTCTTACCTGTTTGAAGATTCTTCTAATCTCTTGTGTTTGTAATCCACTTTACAAAATTTCATTTTCTGTGCCGGTTGAAGCATGGTCTTTATTTGTGAAATTTCCTCTGCAGCAGGCTTGATGCTTGCCTGTGAAGCAATACGCAATATTCGGTTGGGTAAGCTGTATGGTATAGGCCGGGAGCATGTCCCCCAGTTTCACCTTTCCAGCAGACTTCAACGGACGATGTCGTAACATCCAACAAATCCATTAGTTACTACACACAAAAATATACCTCCAGAGAGGAGATACTTGATTGTGGTGCGAGCGCACACCCAGAGTTAAGAATTTTACAACAATAGCACAAGGTTCTATTTTCGATGCCGAGCATACTATACATGGACATTCTGCGGCTTGAACATTTGGTATGGTACTCTGTTGCAGTGGAACTTAGAAGATCGTGTCAAGACCGTGTGGAAAACTCCTTTTGCGGTTGCAGGTGGTTCTTTTCGGGCTAAATAGTCCCTAACATTCCGACCAATCACACCTGGTCATGTAGCAGGACTGTTTGTTAATCCAATGGTTCCGAGAAATTTTGAATTTTCGTCCTCGCAAGCCCAATCAGATGCACCAGCTTCCTTGTTCGTCAGACTCAACAAATTCGAAATGATTTATCTCACTTCCCGTACATAAAGTTGCACTTTGTCTATATGGCATAACATCATCGCGCTGGCTTCCCACGTTGTCGCCATCTTCACTATGGCGTGACTCTTCTAAGGCTTATGCATTTTCTGAGGTAATTCTAGTAAAATATTGTCTAACAAACCTTTCTCTTTTTCTGCTTCGGCCTTTTTTTGCCCTAGCTTTAGCCCTCTATTAAATAATGCTTAACAGTTTGACCCTGTGCCTCTCGGTCTTTGACTCAAGGTTTTATCTTAGTTACAGAAAAAAATATATTTTTAAATAAATAACCCAAATTCGATTCTTAAAAACGAATCACCAGTATAAAACCTGCCTATTACTACATACTTTACACTTGGAAAATGGTTACAGTGAAACCCGCTTAATTATTAGAGCACGGAATAGAGCACAAACCGCTCATTACAGCAGGTTTTTAATATCCCGGAGAAGGTTAAAAAATTCGTTTCACTGGAAAACACTAAAGAAATATATAAAGTAATTACAGATTTCCCAAAACTAAAAACTTGTTTTCAAAAAATTTTTCAGTATTTCAAAAGCCTTCAAAACTTCCCCAAAAGTCGTCAAAGCCTTCAAAGCTTCACCAAAAGTATTTCAACAGCCTTCAAAACTTCCCCAAAGTCGTCAAAGCCTTCAAAGCTTCCCCAAAAGTATTTCAACAGCCTTCAAAACTTCCCCAAAAGTCGTCCCACCTGTGCATATTTTCAATCTTTTTACAACTTCTAATTTGTCAGGATATATCTCAGGCACTACGACTCCAATCTGTGTGAGATTGAAACGATAACCCTTCTTAAGTTTGCGTAATTGGAACTAGATATATTTCAAACAAAAACTCACTCTAACCATAACGTCGGGTGAATATCACCTAGGTACCACGTGGCCACCACTCCTGTCTGGGTGGAAATCACCGGGGGTTGGTATTCCAAATCTTTGCAGAAAACTTGAAAGTGATCAATGCCGGCAAGTGCTCCTATCGTTGGCACTGGCAGTTGGCACGTGAACCTCGTTTTGTTCTGTTGTGATGGTGGACAGGTTCCACAACGTTGTCTGGTCTCAAAGTTCATGTCCTCAATAAAATGCTTTGGCCTTTTACCACAAGTGCACGCACAACAAGGTGGAAGCCTTTTTTGGCTAAACCAAAGTTCTAGAACCTAGAAACTTCAATCAAGAAAAGAGAGACACAAGGTTCATCATGTCCTCAATAAAATGCTTTGACCTTTCACCACAAGTGCACACACAACAAGGTGCGGGCTCTTTCTGGCTCCAATTTCTTTCCTTTGACGGAGAAGGC
>JGI24022J15233_10007494_pt1 | contig 12031 bp, 5 predicted proteins | sample Ectturendosymbi2_FD_15233 | JGI IMG/M metagenome (IMG submission 15233)
GTTCAGGGGATTTCCCATATTAATATTCTACCATTTTTTCCATAACTCATCAACCAGAAATGCTAAAAAGTCCATCAAACCCTCTGAAACCTTGTAGTATAGCCTAGAATGCATTTAAATCTCGCGTGGTTTCGCGCTGCTGATTCTGCTCGATTCATGCACTCTCACGGGCCGTTGATGTCACGAATTATTTATAGAAACCTGTCAAAACAACCTGTGGTTTTGTAAACATAACAAGAAAGGCCGAAATCGTACGGTGAAAAGTTTTTTTTTCAGCCTAAACTACAAGTCTTTCCCCATTCAGAACGGATATGAACAGCTCTCTAGCTCGATCTGCTGGCGAGTGATGGCCATTTAGAAAGGGGGTGTGTTCCAACCCAAATTGGGGTTTGTGGGTATAGAAATTTTTACCAATTTTGTTTTTTTGGCCATAATTTTGGCTACAGATATGCTAGAAAGTCATTCAAGGGCACACTTTAATCACACTTAATCAAACAAACTCCCTTTTGCATTTTCTTGGCCTCTTTGGTAAAATAGGTTAACCAATCCAAGTGAGATGTTACCTCAACTGTAACTATATGTGCACAATCAACATATAATCAAACAAACAAGTGTGAACATGTGCTCCATCAGGAAACATTCATAGTTTGGCATAGTAGGCATCATCAGTTCAGACATTACATTTGGTATTGTGAGTATAGCATCATGAGGTTAATGATCTAGACCAGTCCTTCACAATATTCTTTAGCTTGTGTCTCATTTTACTGACATTTTTCGTGGGGCCAACTATGAGATACTGTGGTGAAATAACAATGATAAAATAGAAATATGAGAAACAAAATATATACAATGCATGCAATTCATTGTTTATGGGAAACTTGAACTTGTTTATTCAATATGATAAAGTTTTCCCAATGTAATCAATAGAAAATTGATAATTTTCAAGAAATATTTTAGTTGAATACTAGAAATCGCACCATTTTGAAATTGTTCGTGGCCATACTAGAAGTCCATAACCAGGGTTGTAAAGAAAACCCACCCTGTTTTTTTTTTAAAGCCCACTTAGAACAAAACAAAACTTACCAAAAAACCCACTCTTTATTTTTCCTTTGAAAAATCTACTAAGAAGCAAAGAATGACATAAAGAGGACATTTGTACAGTTGACTATATTTAAAAAAAATAAAAAAAAATGAACAGCAACGAGATTTGAAGGACTTGAAAAAATAAGAGAAGAATAAATGAAATAATTCGAGTAAATTCTAATTGTTATCTCCTTCAACTCTGCACAATCGGTTTATTTTAACCGATTTTTCAACCTTTTCTGCATCTAAACTTTTTCTGATTTTGGACCATACCAATTCATATGTTGAAAAAATATATATACTTTGTAGATGCTGAACTAGCAGGGCATGCACATAAACTTGATGTGAAACTGCAGAGTTTATGTTCGAATTATTTTTCTCTGTTTCTTGTGTGCATGCTTGCCAAGCCTTACCATTTTAGAGTGAACTGACCAACACTTGCGAAAACAAAGATATGATACATTTCTTTACCCTTAACTTTGAATGCTATAATACGTATAACAGGTTGTTATTGTGTAATTCTAAAAATGGTGACATTCCATGATGCAATGAAAACAATCCAGAATGTTTTTTTTTTTAAAAAAAGAACAAAATCTTGTTTCTCTTTAAAAAAACCCCAAAAAACATTTTTTTAAACTAGGTGGGTTGTTTTTTTTTTTTGGGAAAAAACAAGTTTTTCTCAACCCTGTCCATAGCCCACCAATCCAGTGTAGCCCACTGGTTGAAAAGAGCTAGCCTCGATGTTCTGTAAAGAACTTCATAGTTTCATTGTTAACTTGCAGCTTACAATCAATTAAATTTGGTATGTGGTTGGTGTTTAAATTATTGGCAGGGCTGATAAAAATCATGGTTGAAAAAAAAATAAAAAAAGATTTTTCAAAGTTTAAATGGGATTTTTTTGATTTAAATAAGGTTTTCTCGGTTTTTGTGATTTTGTGTGGTGTAGGAGGTGGTCCTTGATACTTGCAAATTTTAATTTGAAAATAATATTTTTGTATTTAGTTACCGTCAAGTACAGCAACTACAAACAGCTGAACTTTCGTTCCAATTTCCTTTGCCCCTAAGCAATACCCTTACTGCAAATCAGTTCGTAGCACCAGCAGGAATGGCAGAACTGGGGTCCGCATGGTCCTAGGCCTTCCTACTTTTTTTAGGGGGCCTGTCTCCACATATCTAATTTTGATTGAATAAGTTTAACTCTTTCGCGTCCGGTAATGTTTGAAGATTTCACGCTAAAAAAATGGATTGAACATGGCTTTGCACGAGTGTAACTCTGGTGCCAAAAGCGGTAAGAGCTGTTCAAAGGCTCAAAAGACTCGGCAAGTCTTCTAGTCTGCACTCAAAAAACTTTTTTTGGCATTCCACAACCAGGTAGTAATTTATATTAAAACCAAAATGAAAACTTGTATGATAACAAAGTACGCTACACTTCTTGAAATTAAACTTAAGAACAAGGCCAAATTTAAAAAAGCTTTCAATAATGTTTGTTTTAAAATTGTCAAATAAAGAAATTCATCTGCATGAATGCCTGTCATAATGCATTAAGAATAGTGATCATTTTTATGATTTTATTTGTACTTGATACTGTATAATATAAAAATTGTTTTCCATTTGTACTTACTTCAGAGCAGGTGTAGTATATACCTGTTTTTTCACTATGACTGAACTGTGTGAAAAGAACCTGCAAGAAAATCTACCAGAGGAAGATGATGCTGCAAGTTCTGTGGTGCAGGATCCATCTGCTCAACTACCTGTTGCATTCCAAGAAAAAAGACATGTGGATACCATTGCTGGAGGAAATGCAATGACCCATACTTGGAGAATGAAAGAGAGAGTAAGTCATGAGTCGTTGTAAAAGTTCTGTGCATCACATTAACTTGAGGCAATATGATAAATTTTGATTCCATTTTTGCATAAATTTTAAGCCCTGCTAGGCTGTTTTTTGTTACATGTACATTGCTCTAGCTCCTGTCTTTACTACCACACATGTAAAGCTAAAAATGTGGCTTGGCTTTGAAAAAATCAGTTATGATAACAAATGTAGTTGTGTGCTTTATGATTGAATTTGACTTAGATCATAGTGAAACTTAGCAAGTATAAGTTTCACTATGATCTAAATCAAATACTTCGCAAAGCTACTGGTAATTTTATTGTGAATACTTAATTGTGAAGTTAAAGTTCCTGTTTTATTTTTGAAACTTGAGTGAAAAACTGGTTGTGGTTTAAAATTTTTGCAATTGGCATCACCATTGGTTTTGTGAACCTTGACTGTGAATTACTGCTCATTTAATGACGTTTTTAATGTTTTCTTGACAATGTACTCAATCCTAGGAGGTTATAAAATTGTCTTTCTATGTCTGTATCAGATGTTGCACTCTGGTTAGTAATGCAAAACAATAGCAGCTAAATTACTTTCATTTCAAAATCATAAGGCAGTGTTTGGTCTTGGCTTGTCAAATTTATTGCTGAGTTTTTGGTGCTGTCACTTGCTTAAAAGCATGTGGTTTCATATTTCAATCACTAGAGTGATGGCAAGTAATGGTCTGGATTAGTACCAAACACAAAAAATATAGTTTGCTTTAATGCAAATGATGTGGAAATCTTCAGGTTATTGTTTTGTCATGTCCTATAATTTTTTGATGTCGGCATTGCTGCAACTCCTTTCAAATCTTGGCATTATTGATGACTCCAAATAAATGCATATCGGTTAAGTGCATAAATTGCTTTATCAAACAAGATTCTGGAATCCCAAACCAAAACCATTCATATGTGAAGAAAAATGTCCAGTTATCACATAACGTTTAATTGCATAAATCGGATATTTGCATTGAAATGTTGTTTTCATTTGTAGATTTGTATCACTTTCATTTGTAGATTTGCATCACTAGTTTTGTATCACAGTCACATACTTCACTTCAAAGAAGTGTGAAGTGCACTGCACAGACAGTGTTCGATGCTGCAGTGCGACTGACAATTGTCCCTGTTGGGAAAGTCAGAAAATGAAGTTACCACCATCAGCTGAGATGCTACAATCAACACCGCTGGTTCAACCTCCAGCAATGAATGGCAGATTAAACTGATTAGATGGCAGCTTTGTTAACTAATTGGCCATACAAATCAAAAAAATTATACTGTCACCCCACAGTTTTTGTTACGTTTGAGGTCATTGTCTGATCTCAAGGAAGAGTACACGACAGCTTTCAGAGATAAACATGTTCACAACTGTATTGCATAGTCCAAAGCAAGCAGAAGAATAATGGCCACAAGTGTGGGCAACATTCCACAACTGATGCAGACGATTATTATGTCGCATGCGCAGTATGCACCAACATGTGCATTCAAGATGATGTACTGCACAATACATGCTGCTGCAATAACTTTGAATTTACATTTCATTTGATGACCCCTGGTTTGCTAAAACTGCAGGATTTCAGAATTTAAAATGTCAGGACAAAGGGATTTCTAGAAACACTTAAATCCTGCAATTCTAGAAATCTGTGTTCGGCATAAGCTACCACATAACAATGGTGTACGTAGCAAATATGTGGACTAATGTAGGGTTGGTGGTAGACTTGCAGATATTTGTCTGATACGGATAATCACATGTTCCAGTTACATGCAATGTGATTAACTGGATTTGTCCACATCAATAAAACTTGTTTGCTTACATGCTAGTTTGAACCACAATTATCCAATTATCAGGTCACAACCAGTAGTCAGGCATGACCACTGTTGACTGTATCAGTCATGTATGATGAATGGCTAAGGTTCAAAATGTAGGTGCTGGTAGCTAGCTAGCATTTGCAAATGAGTATAGTTTTGCCTTATCCAATGATGGTTGAACGATTTAAGCAGAAGGACATGAACCTGGTTATCTCACCTGAAGAAAAGGTGTGCCAATACCATTGACCTATTTCCTGTTTCGTTCTTGCAAAATATTTTGCAACTAATATGCTTGCTACTAAGCGGTTTGATCACACGCCAACCATTTCCTACCAGCATGTTTTGGTGCAAAAAGGCAAAATTTGTTCTGTCATGTAAGGCAAAAATTGGCCCTACAGTTGTTGGCCTTGTGGTAGCCATTAAAGTGCAAAAGTCAAAAGCATGAGACTTCTCATGCTCCGGTAGACAACTAACCGCGTAGAAGCACAAGATGTCTCATGCACTGGTAGGGAAGATGTTAATTGCAAAACAGCACATGAATGCTGGTCAAAATTGGGAACAACTCAATTTAAGTCTTTATGAAACTCACATCGCAAAGCTTTGTATGTTAAAACTTTAAAGCTTCTCTAACTCCACGCAACACTTAATCATCACTGAGGCAACTGGTTTTGTGGTAATCACTGTAAATGCTGGGATACCACAGCAAGTCAGTGCTGGTTGGACTGCAGGTCAAACAGAGTCACTAGCTTATGTTTTAAGCCTCTTGTGTGTGTCATAAAATCACACTATAGCAGGGAGGAAGTTAGTCGTTTTTTACTTATTACTGCAGTGCAGATGTTTTGGTTTGTTTGCAAGCTTTTTGCCATTCCTGAAACTTAATCTTTCTTGGTCACAGATGAAGACTGTAAGCGTTGCCCTGGTTCTATGCTTGAATGTAGGAGTGGATCCACCTGATGTAATGAAGACGTCTCCTTGTGCAAGGAAAGAATGTTGGATAGGTATTTTGTTTTTGCTGTAGAAGGATATACTGCATTTATGAATAAGTTGTATCTGTTGTGTAAAATATGTTGGGCATTACCAAGAATTGTTGAATTTCTTAATGCAAAACAAACCATACATCTATTTATTGACCAGTTGCAGCAGACCTTTCTCCATCGTGATGTAAGTGCACTTGCATGCACCTACCATATAGTTACCAAGCTTTTAAGCAATATTTATTTACGGAGTGGTTGAGCAAGCTAGATAATTAACATGCTGTCTGTTAAGATGTTGTGCATGATTTGACAAGCTGTGGTTTAGTGATATCATGCTGAGATTGGAGGTAGCCACTTACTGTGCACCTCTTGTCTGGTGAGCACGCAAAGCCGAAGATAGATGTGAATATTTTCAACAGAACCAGGTTTCACTTTTTCATGCCAAATTGTGTGTTTGACATTTTGCTTTCAGTTCTAAGCTTCTACGTCCAATGTTTTATCAGTAAGTGGACCCTACGTTGAGGTTTGTGATTACCTTATGGTGCCCTTTTTAAAAAGTAAATTGAACATTTTTTCAGTTGAATAGAACTTCTGCAGGGTAAACTTCTTTTTGCTGACATTGCAGATAGAAATTGCATGTGACTTTTCTTGGCTGTGATATACTCATATTGCTGTTTATACTCTGATAGGACTCATTTGTTTTTATGTGGATTGCTCATATTTTTTCTGCACATCCAAAACAAATCAGTTGTTCACTATTCATAAGCACATTTGTTATAAATCGTGTAAGCCCAGACGAACTTTGAACATGTCTTTTTCTGGTTGTCCGTTGCAGACCCGTTAAGTCCCAGTCCACAAAAAGCACTCGAGCTCATTGGCANNGGTTTGCAGAAGCAGTACGAGAGATGGCAGCCTCGGGTGAGAAGGGATTTTACTTCGTTGATGGTTGCTGTCAAGCAAGACTGACTAGCTGTGTCCTTTGATCGTTTATTAAGCGGTGTCATTTCGTTGAACATTAGAAGCCAGTGTGTGATCTATAGGATTATAACGTATTTTGCTCGTCAGGTTTGATAGAGATTATAATTGGACAGTTTAGTTTCTCTTCTAATTTTCAAAAACCTTAGTTTCAATGGCCGAGTGATTTCAGAAAAGCTTAATGCAACAAACAATTTTGTGGGCATGTGGTCTGATCGCACTGTTGCAGGTTTTGCGAATTTGATAATTCGTTTTACTGCGCTGTGACAAGTGAACGTGTATTTTGTTTTAGGCCCGCTATAAACAAAGTCTGGATCCGACTGTTGATGACGTGAAACGTCTGTGCACGTCACTTAGAAGGAACGCCAAAGAGGAGCGCGTGTTGTTTCACTACAATGGCCACGGTGTCCCAAGACCAACCGCCAACGGTGAAATATGGGTGTTTAACAAGGTAAGCTGGTCGAAGTCATATGTCTAGTTGGCACTGTGGTTTGCAGAGCTGCTCATCTACAGGTTGGTCAAGCTTTCCCAAAAGTGCACAGTCGTGAAGTAATAACGTTTCTATGCCGCCTCGCTTACGCGCTCATCCATTAAGTTCGCCAGTGAAGTACAATCTTACTGTAGGGAAATCTTTTGCCTGGTCATAACGAGCTTTTAACGTGGATGCGAAAGAAGACTGTTGAATCGCGCGAAATCCAACCGGTTTCAGCCAAAGCATAAAAAACCTGCGTTTTGTACACAGTCCCGACGCCGCACAACACCAAACACACACACGCGATAGGGTATGCGTAGGTTGCTTGCGCCGCACACACCAGAGGTGGCCGGAGTCACTTTTTCGGATTCCGACTCCGCTGTTGTTTCAAAATTTTTGAAAAACAAAAATGTTTGGAGACACCTGATTTACATCATGCGTCCGGCAAGGAGGCTGCAACACTGCTTCACAGGGTCTTGGTGAGATCCGGCCTGCAATTGAACTCCAGGCCTACAACACCAACGAGAATGCACTGAATAGGCTGGGCCACGGGCTGGTCTAGTTAGTAAGCGGAAGTGTAATAACGGCTGTTAGTGTCTTGAACAAATTAGGTGAAACGAGATTACCGGCCGCAGAAATCTTCTGACGACGTCACAGCCTTGATCTTGTGAGCATTTAAAAAAATAGTATTGGCTCCTTTTATTTTTCGCAATGCAGTTAGCGCAGGAAATTTATAGGTCAAAATGAAGTCAAAATTTATAAATTATAAAGTCAAAATTTTAAGTTTTTAGGTCAAAAAATTGGTTGCCCTACTCATGGCTTAACTAACACAGCGTGCGCTTAACCCTACTTCAGCTTTAATTTCTTTTGTTCGTTTGAAAATGCAACGTGGCGATGGAAAAAGAAACACTGTTTGCTCACCAACCGCTGATTTCGTCAAACTGACACAATTATGACGTCTACAAAGACAGTAGCCGATGATACTGCACCGAGCAACTGTAAGTGGATATTCATAAACTTACAGAGTTCATTGGTCTTGGCATTTTTTCCCTCATACTCGACTTGTTTGTGGAAGAAACAGGGATTTTATAGTGTTCACTTTATGAGCGGACCACTATGCGCGTGCTTCAAGTGATTCTCTTTCGTTTTTCACGTTCCTGCAATGCGTCTTTTACAGTCATACACCCAGTACATTCCCCTATCGATCTACGACCTCCAATCGTGGATGGGCAGCCCGTCGATATTCGTGTACGACTGTTCGTGTGCCGGCCTTATCGTGTCGTCGTTTCAGTCATTCGCCGAACAGCGATTTCAAGACATGAAGGTTTGCTTGCATGTCGTACGTGGATATTCCATTACTACACAATGATGCAAATACTTTTTAAGCCGGTTTGTGACCTATTCTTAATCTGCGTTANAGTTTGATGGGGTTAGAAAAAAATTCCGATTGCTGATGGTTTTTATGTTGGTTGCATTATGAGCTTATGACGTTCTAATNTGCATTATTTGGAAATTTGAGGAGGCTTGCTAATAATTTGATTACACTAACATAAGTTTGTTTTAGTTGTGTTGTCTTGGTGTTGGAGAACAGAAAAGTTGGAATCAGACTAAAAGTATTTTACATAAATAAAAGCGTGACCGGAGAAAATACGTAGTATGCTGACTGCTGAGATCTGAGTTGTGCAGAAATGCTATAAAAAAGCAAGGCGTAATCTGGAATTTGATGCTGTCCTTGAAACAATGCGCTCGCGGTGATGCGTGACGGTAATTTTAATTTAATTTAATCTGCTTGTTTGTGACCAGACACGAAGTGCATAATATAAACACAATATGACGTAACGTGAAATTTCGGTGCACGCCATTGGCGGGGAACAAACAATGACCGCATGTGAAGTAATAATCCCTGGCTCGGTTGTATAGTTTTTTCACAGGCGCTTGCGTAACGACTGGTCCTTTTAAAAACACAAGTCTAGAACTTGCACCACCACGTGCTGCTGGCCAGGACTGCTTATGCTGCTTTTCCGCATTTGCTCTATGACCGCATTCCACGTGCTGCTACTGTCAGCACGTTACCTGCACAAGTACCGCTNGTAGCAACGGCACGATCGGTAAAATCCCCGGCAATACATCGGCGCAAAAAGGACCTACAATATGTTGGGCGGCGTCAAACGCTGCTGTCTGTTGCCCGAGTGTGGTATTTGTGAGGCGTTTTGAGAGACCGAAACATTTTGTCAAAGTTTTTGCAACGGTCTCTTAAAATGCAGTGGAAACTCGCTGCATAATCACCACCAAATACACTAAAATATTGCTTTACAACCATCTCGGTATTTTGATAAAATAGCTGCGGTCTCTCAAAATATCTTAGCCGTCACTAAGTCAAACCTTGAAAAAATCCTGGGAGAAGCTATACTTTGATTGCTTTGTCACAGAATCGTTAGATGGAAAACGTAACGCAATTTCTTTTTCCAATACGAGTTTTGTTTTCGCTATGCGTGCATTTCAACCTGAAATCAGCAGTTGTCTAGAAAGACGCACATGAACTTGTTTGCAAACCAGAGTACTGAATGACCAAGAGAACAGTTGCGTCAGAAGTATGTAACGAGCTTCATCTTAGATGTTATTTTTGGCTTCCTTTCGGTAACAACAACTGTAAATCCAATTTCGTTTCAATGACGACCATCGCATTTTCCCCCGACTTTAACTCTTTTCTTGACGAAGTACCTGCTAAGATAGGACGTTTAACTCTCTCTTTCTCTGTGTGTGTGTGACTGTGTGTGTGCGTCCTTGTGTATGGCAGAACCTGTACGAGAGAGGATGCTCGCTTTGGGAAATTGCAAAACTAGGTCGGGTTATAGATTACAGTTACTGAGTTGCACAGACATCAGCACACCCCTCTTCGTATCCCCCGCAGTGGTTCTCAGCCTTTTTTAGCGATGAAACCTTTGGGCACTATTTTGTGTATCAAATACCCCATGACTGTAATAATGAGCACTATAGTTAGAAATGTACCAACAAGTATTGTACTTTTGCGTTAAAATTGCATTTTGAAGACGCTTAAAAATCAATGCACCCCTTGGAGCACCTTTGCGCAGCCATTTGAGAACCACTGGCCCAGAGTCCCATGGGATGGGAAAAATTATTTTAAATCTGGGATTAATTATAGTACATCATATACGCAAGTGCCTATATAGCAAGAGAAAGTAAGTTCAACCGTTATTGCTCTATAGCAGTGGATCCCAACCTGGGTTACATGTACCCCTTAGGCCTCTACCCCTAGGCTGGGGTGCATTTGCCTATCCGAAGGGGTACACGAAGGATGTTAGCACTAGAAAGGAGAAATTCATTTTCATGCCCGCTGTTCCTCTAGGGGGGGTCGTAGGGGCAGCAGCCCCAGGAGTGCTCGAAATACCTCACGGTCGACAGCAAAAGAAGCAAATTTCAAGCTTCGGCCTGTCGCCAACTGCCGTCACCAAACTAAAAAAAACTAGTCACAATCCCTGGTGCCCAAATCCCTGGAAAGCAGTCAAATCCCAAATCCCTGGAAAGCAGCTTTTCTCGTAAATTAACCTGCGACTTAATATTGTGTAAAAGCAGTGCAACATTCAATCTGTAGATATTCCAGAATCGATGCAAAAGATCGCACCAGAATCGTAGACACGGGTCGTAGATNATATAGCAAGATATCAGTTAAATATCAGAGGAAGAAGATCGTCATCTTTCACAAAAAATTGCCGTTCCTACCTTCCATGTTGTCTGTCAAAGAAGTTTTAATCCCTGTGTTGTAGCAACATAGCAACAAAAATTCCCGTGTTGTAACAACACAGAACTTAGCTGGAACGTATGAACGGCAAAAAGAGTTTGCGAAGTCTATTTTTTAAAACGGCTTAACTTGTCGCAGCATTGATCTCGCATTGCTTTTATCCTCTGATTGCGAGTTTTGCATTGCAAGACCTTGTGACCCAAAAGTCTTGCGCTACATTCACATGACACCTAACATTGATGAAAGTACCCACGATGCGGACCTTGTTGGTCTCGTGATCTTCCTTTTGGAAATTCAGACCCAGGCTTGATTGACTTGCGAAAGGCGTGGCAGCAGCGTTGTGCGCGTCGCCAGCGAGAAACAGCCGCTGCTCTTGTTCCTGCTTTGACTTCTGCAAGTGATTTTTTGCCTAAATTATAAGTTGGCTGACTTGCAAATGAAATATTAATTCGGAGGAAATTCACGTTAATCGCTCAAGACCTGCTCAAACCAAGTGCCCCGATCAATGGTAGCAGCTAACGCCTCCACCGGGCGATTCAAACTACGATGCAGCTGGTAATCTGATCACGACAAATGGTTCGGCCATAAGTTTTCGTAGCTTCGCGCAATGTCACCTCAGTGGCCAGGATCGATAGCGGCGTCATGCACTGGCGCAGTTGCGTTGCCTGGTGTCGAGCTGTATCTCCCATCCTTTGTTTAACGTTGCGTTTTTATGGTCGCTGGACGTTGCTGGACTCCTGCCAACACTTCTGTAATTGTCAACAAACCGCTAGCAGTTTATGTTTGCAACTGCTGAAAGTGCTGAGTCAAGCATTTTATTGCGTTGCAATGCCGCTTTACGCATGTTTCACAAGAGTAGAGTGCCTTTAGTGGCCCCGACAAGTCGCCAGATTTTTTTCATTCGTTTTCGTACGTCCGCTTTTCTTCTTGGGAGGGTCATGGGGGCAACAGCTCCAAGAGGACTCAGGACTCAACACCTAACGGTTTTCAGCAATCTCTGATAGTTCTGCTGGATCCACACCAAGACAGGGCCAGGCCGGGTCAGAGATGTAATCACACGACCTGGTCCTGGGTCGACCTCGGGGCCGCTTTCCCGTGGGTGTA
>JGI24022J15233_10007499_pt1 | contig 12030 bp, 5 predicted proteins | sample Ectturendosymbi2_FD_15233 | JGI IMG/M metagenome (IMG submission 15233)
GAAGATTTGTTCCATTCCATACATCAAATCTTCCATTCCATACTTGAGCCATTCCATATTCCATACTGATTTTTTCCTTCCATTCCATACCATAGTACAGCATAGTATGCCCTGCTTGTAGCATACCCTGTCTCAGGTTTTTCAAGAGGCAGAATGCCTGGCTCTTTTTGTTTTCACTCCCGCTTCAGTCCCATGCAGCAGAAAACTGATCAAGTTCATGTTGAAGACCCTGGTCACAGTATATAATTAGTACCAAATCATCTGCAAATAGCAAACAGTTGATCCTGCAGCTAGCAACAGTAACACCTTTTCGACTCATCTGTGACTGTCTCTCCAATTCATATAGAATATGAAGAGGAGTATGGCAGCACTCACCCTTGTCTGAGTCTTACAGCAGTGGTGAACAGTTGTGATTTAACTCCAATGACAACCTGGAGACAAACTTCTGAGCAGGAATACAATGTCTTGATGGCACAAATAGGCAGCCGTCAACAGTGTAATCCCACAGCACTCCCCAAAGCTTTTCATGAGGAGCCTGGCCATATGCTTTCTCAATGTCATCACTTTTCAATGCCCTTGGCATACAATCTTCCAGGGAGGCTAAGGAAAAAGATGATCCAGTAGTTAATGCATTCTCTCTTGACTCCTATTTTGCATATGAAGATGATCCCCCAGTTTGCCAATCTTTTGGTGGTCTCCAGAACAACATGCCACTGGACACACACAAGTTAGTTGAAGAATTTCTTCTCAGGTAAAGACTTTGAGCATCAATGCAGAGTCACATTTCATTACAAACAGCAGCTTTCAATGTTTTGAGTGCTAGAAAGCCTTCAACTGCAGTGATGTTATTTTCCTCACTACAAATGTACCTCCTGTGTGTCCAATGTTATGACAGTGATTGGTTTTAAAAAATCTTTGAAATACCCTCTCCATCTGCCAAAGATCTGATTGTCAAGTAAGACCTCATTTTGGTCTTTGATGGATCTTAAAGTATTAGATTTTTTCCACAAAGATGCAAAATAGATTGTCAGAATACTTTGTTGGCTTGCCAGTGATTGCAATCTAGTTTATGCCTAAAATTCTCCCAAGATTGTATTTTGGACTTTTTTCCCATGAAGACTGTGGAATTTTATGCCTCGGCGTACTGTTGCGATCATTGCGATCAGAGTGCTCAAGCAGCAAGCTCAGCTTCATACTGTGGCAGCAAACAACCATGGAGATCACACACCGTACTTACTCTATTACTGCTTGTTTGCGCCACATACACATAGGTGCTATTCTTAGTGAGCAAGTGAAGCCACACCATTTGAGCATCTTCAACAATACTGTTTTCAAAGAGAAGATTTGGCTTTGTTCTGCAGTCATGTTTTGTGGACTACTTTCTTTGTTCGAAAAGAATTACCGGTAATATATTTCGTAACCTAAGCACAGGATTTTTGTTTGATAAACAACTCACCTTTTGATCACACCAATACAGGGGTTCCCTACATTTCTCTGACTAATGACCGTGTACCCCTTTAGCATTTGAACATATGAGCATGAACCCGTAAAATTTCTGATGGCAAAATATTTTATCATGCATTATCATGGATATATTTAAGAATAAGCACAGAATGATTGTTGAAAATACTATTCACTGGTATGTGTAAATATTTAGAAATAAATAATATATAAATATCTGTTTTCCTTCTATTGCTAACCTTAAATGTACCGCTGCAGATAGGCAAATGTATCCCTAGGGATACATGTACTTCAGGTTGGGAACCCCTGCACTAGTACAATGTAATAGTTGCTGGTATTCATGCATCCAGACTTGATACCCACATCTGTCACACTTTTTAATGACTGGAGTTTAATTAGCAAACTTGCACATTGACCTATCTACAGTGTAACCAAAGACAGCTGAAATAAGTCATTCATATTGCAAAATCTGAAGATACGATCAATGGTATAATATGCTCCATTTACTCAACATTTCAGTAAAAAGCTTGGGCCAAACATGATCACAGGTATTGTCATTAAAGGTATATAACATGCAGAACACATTACCACATATGCATTATGTTTTTTTATTTGAATTTCATCTTCATCTTGAGAATCTTCACGGTTTTCTTCTGCAGGAATTGAGTTACTAATCACAGAAAGCTTGGTTTCAGGACGAACATCAGTTTTGTGACTAGAAAATCCACTTCCCATGATGTCAACAACAGAATCAAGGTTCAATTGAAACGGAAAGCCATATACCAACTTACAATTAAAACTTTCTACAATGAAACAACACCCCTGGAGCAACCTGCATTGTCAGAACAAGGAGCTAGCAGCTTATTATTTATAGAAGTACATCTTTGATATAATAAGTATGAATTAATTGGCCTGTTCAAAGAAGCACAAACTTCAAAAGGAAAAGTAAGGTTGCTGTACAGACGATGCTGTAAAACTATCATGCAATACATTGCAATGCAACTATGAATTAAAATCCTGTAGGAAAACATGTATATACTGCATAATTTCACTTTTGAAAAAAGGGTAAAACTCAGGGAATGGCAAGCTACATATAATAGCATTGCACCATTATGTATTATAACTAATATTGGAATTTCTTTTTTACATGTAAGTCATATATTCAGGATAACTTTCTTATCAAAATTTTTTGTTGAATTAAGCATTGGTGATGTGAAAAATATTTGCAACAAGTGACACATTGGAAGTTACTCAGGGAAAACTATGGTAATAGAAATTGCCAGGCTGTACCTAAGATCAACATTCATTATCTACATTCAAACTACAGTTTAATCAACAGCACATTTTTCACAAAAGTTGCTTCCCTGTGTTCTCCCATCAAGTTTCCTTGTGCAACAAGTGTATCATCACATCGATTTATTTTTAACAATTACAACATATCAATAAAAACGCAAAACAAAACTGCAAAAGAAAGAAGGTAAAAACAAAGGCACTCCTATGACAAATGGATTAACAAATAAAATGTTGCATGTTTCATACCTTCTGTGTTGATTTATATTCACTATATGCATTTTGAGTAAAAACCTTTGCCAAAATTGGCAAAGACAAAAACAGTAATGCCCTAGCTTTTAGCAGAGATTTATGAAGCATCAGATGCAACCATGCACTGCATCAGATGCCAACATGCACAAAAGTAAAGGTTTATATCAACTCTACTATATATATGATGTAAACAACCTATCATTGTGCAGCATTTTATTATATATCTCCTATAACAGTAATGGCTGACATGGCATTAGTCAGAATGAACACAGCAGATCATTCTACTACTGATGTACTACTTTTAATGTCATTTCAAACATTTTTCCAAAATAGCTTCAAACATTTGTTATTTTCTATTTGATTTGGAGATTTTTTCTGCAATGGATGCTTTTTTCCCTGTACTGAACCAGACCAAATAAACTGAAAAATGCACATATGCTATAAACGCTTGTTTTATTGGCAACATTTCTTTCATTTATATAGAAGTTCATCAGCATTTTCAGCATTTATCATACCGAGGATGAAAAGAAACAACTAAAAATGAAGATAATATACTATCACAAAAGTATGGCCTAAGAACAAAAAAATGCATCGAAGTTCTACACTTTTTCTAAAATTATAAAATTACTCACTTCATACATGGCATTATTGCACATGCTCTAATGCAACGGTCCCCAAACTCTAGCCCATGGGCCAGGCCTGGCCCCTGAAGGGTTCTAATCTGGCCTGCGAGCTTTCTTTCGAATGCTTAATTACACAAAAAGCTAATAGCATTTGTTGTAAATGATAATTTTATCCTGATAGGCTTGAGAAACAAAAACATACCAAGCTTTTTGCTTTAATCAAAAGCCCAACAATAAACGTTTCGGGGTTTACTTGCAATGTCTGAAATGAAAGTGATGTCCTAGGACCTAGACCATTCATTTGCAATGTTGTACTTTGGGAACAAAACAGACAAGTAAACGTAAACACAGACAAGTGTTACATCATAGCTGCTTTTTCCATTGAAAGTTACTGGCACTAGTCCAGCCAGCAGACACTGATAAGATCGCGAATGTGGCCCAGCATCCAAAAAAAAATTGGAGACTGCTGCTCTCATGTGATCATTCTGAACTATTAAGCAATGAGGTACACTTGCTCCTTTATAAAGAATGGCACTTGTGCTCACATTGCTATTGAAAAATGGAGTGGCAGTGACATGAATCAACAAACTCGGCATGAAGAAACTAGTCTTCTCTTGCAAACTAAAGCACAATCTAAGTATTTTTATATCAATAGTCACTTTTTCCATAGTTGATTATACTACACAACAGTTAAATATCATCTGTTAAGGAGATCGCATGTCCATACTTATGTTGCTGTTTACCATCTGGTCAAGCAATGCCTTATTACTGATGTGTAACACAACAACAACAAAGATATACACACAAGCTGCAAAGTTACAAAAAGTTCTCTTAACTCCCAAGATACACATTCGTGACTCATACATGCTGCTTTGATTCTCAATTATGAGCCACACGCTGGTCAAGCACTCTTTTGTAATTATCATGTTCATGCAGGGACACATCCAAGGAGTCTGTTTGCCTGGCACAACAAGCCCCCTTGTACCAGAAGTATTCAGCATTAATGCCAATCAAATACTAAATGCTGTCACTGCAGGTCTCTAATGTGGGTGTTTTAGTTAGTGCAGGCAACAATATTTCCATTCTAATGTTGCATAGTATTGTTACGAAACAACCAGGTCCCTGTGTTGTCTAAATAACACTTGTGGAATGATATGAAACAATCTACGTTTTTGCACAATCTAATTCTAAACTGATATTGCATCAAATGCATGTGTTTCAGAATATCTTATTCTGCCAGCTCCAATGTAAGCAAAGGTGTCAGAAGTTCGTACACTGCTGAGAAAACACAGAGTTGTTTTGTAATATTTCACTTCATGGCATAAGGACCCAGTCTCCAATCATGATTGTTTGGTTTTGCAGTTTAGGCCTAAATTTTATCTGCTGTTTACACCTACAAGGTTATTGTAGGATTAAATACGCTTTACGCCTACTTCAGTGTCATTCCAAGTAACGTGGGTTCATTTCCACAGAAGCTATTTTTTACAATGAATTCATCACACTCAAACAATATGACAGCTAGACTCAAAAATTGTTGTCACAATTATCTAAACAAATTACCAGTCAAGCGTTGTATTTTGAAAACACTTTACAGAATGAGCAGTTCACATTGTTTGCTGTGCAAGAAGTCTCATGCTATTTCTCGTAATTCACTATTACATCATGATGTAAAATCATCAGAGAAATTGCACTCAAGTGCTCTTCTCTGCAGTGATTTCACATGTATATTCTTAACAATCTCAATCTCAATATAGAGCACTCCAGAGACACAGTTGTGCAGGTGATGTCAGTATCAATTTTATTAGTGTGTGTACGTTGGGATAAACAGAGTTTTTGTTGGTGCGTGGTTGACGTTTGCTGATTGTTCAACATGTCACGTATCTTTTCAGCACCATGTTCACAGAAACAAAAAGTGACTATGATGTAATAAAAGTGTTTTGAGAAAAACTTGCGATAACTTGGGAAATATTTTCNTTGTTTGTTTCAACAATGCTACTGGTACCTAGAGCTCGACCAAAGCATCAGCATAGCNATGTATCATATGGGCAAAATTCCACCAATATTAATCGAGAATATTTGCTCATAAAAACCACACCGCTATTATTCTGCACAGAGTGTTCAGAAAACCAGGTTACTACTTCATCTCTGATTGATTAACGCAAATTTTCTGTCATGTTTCTTACAGGTTCGTCACTCTCCGACTACAGTACATCAAGTAGTGCATAATATTTAGACCACTGTGCAATCGTCCCGATAACTACTGTATGACATAACATTAACTCGCAAGTTTTTGTGCAGCAAGCAGATGACTGCCTGCAAACAGGGAAGGTGCTGTGGTATGAGTCACACGTTATGTTATGTCATATTCATAATTGCTCTTAGCTCTCATGCTTGTGTCATTTGTATGATTTATTGCTTATTTGTAATATGTTCCTATCTTACTGCAATCTGCTCTTTTGTTTGAAATTAGTGTAATCATTCCATTTGTTTATGTGGCCTACATACTGAGAAAAACATGTGCTGTAATGTCTTTCAACTGTGGTTTGCGTAATGCAAAATTTGTCATCGGTAATCGGCAATGAAAAATGAAAAACATCAGCCCAATAAAGCTTTGTTGGTCAGGCTCTACCAATACCACTATCTGAATAGCCAGTTGCGCTAGGCTACTAGTCAAGTTTGATTGGGTCTTAGGGCACCTACAAATCTGGTTTAATTCTGATAAGTATTATCATAAACTGTCTTCCATGACAGGTTCCCATTTGCCAGGTTAGATGCACCACTGTGTTTATGGCACATGGTTCACAACAATTAGATACAGAGTGAGAGAGTGTTTGGAGATTAGGTAATGAGCGAGCTCCTCATTTGAAAAATGTAACAGTACTCCAACTATGTCTCCTCAAAAATAAGCTCACTATTTCCCAGCTTTGTTATTACGCCAGTATACATATGTTCATTCTGTTGCGTCAAAGTTGTTGAAGTTTTTGTATGATGCTGCATAGAGCTACAAGCACAAAAGTTAGTCTGCTAGAGAAGAAAGCAAGTGGCGTAACATTGGGGTTCAGAGGTTACATAAAACTGAAGCCCTTTTGACTGTTGCATTCTATGCATCACATGTCAACAAAGCATTTGCAATTGCTGCATGATTTGTCTGATCTATATCAGTTTGCAAGCACTGTTAAAACTTTGCAACAATATTCCACTTATTTAACATACACCCTGTCTCTGTCAAGTCAGTACCACCAGAATCAGCACGCATTGATTTGTTAAACCTTTGCTGTCAGGTGTCTGCAAGTAGCCGAAAATGTTGGGAGTGGAAAAAAAAATATTTTGACATACAAAATGCCCAAAGCAAAAAAATATATACCATAGACAAGTAATCATTTAAAACAAGGTAAAATCATTGTGTGTTTGTTAACGCTACCTTTAATTTTGTTCATCCACTTGCCTTCACAAAGTCAAGCTAATCATAACTAGGTTTAACAAAATAGCAAAACAAACACTAATTTTGATTTTGTCAAGCTTATGCTCAATCACCACATGCTGAAATAAGGTCACCTGTTTATGTTCAGCAGATAAAGCTTCATATATGTACCATGAATTGCGATGTGAATTTCAACATTTCAAGAATTTATCAACTGTTTGTCCTATACTGTACTCTGTGTAATGTACATTACACAAAACTACATAAATTCCATAACTGGTGCAAGTTAACACTTGCCATAGAAGAAACAATTTGCCTTGTGACTACAGGGCAATCATTTCAGGAAATATGTTTTATTATGTTTTGCCAAAATTAACGTACAAAGTGCGCTGTCCGCATGACCCTGAGCATCCTCCTTGCTGATTAGAAGATTCGTTGTGGGCCAGCATTCTGTACTTCGTAAAACATTGACCAACTGTGGAAGGTCTTTCAAATGTAATCACAACTTCGTTGATCAAGTCTGTTTCCTTTCTGAAAGACAAAGCAGATTTGGAAAAGATGTTGACCAAACGCACCACAATTGCTGGAGCTATTTTGCCTTTACCCAAACATGATTGGTTGAACTAGTCACATGATGAGTTTGGAATACAAGACTTGCTCAGTTGACTGTGATGTCTGTACTGGCTCAGTCTGATGGACAAGTACTGTCATGGTTTCAGTGCAGACAAGCTGTTAGCAGTTTCTTGCTTGTATTGTGTGAACTGTAGGCTAAACCCTAACCGTAATACCCTTAACCTAAACCCTTGTCTCTTCACTTTTATTGCAGGGTTTAGCAGATTTAATATATTCTCCCATATAGAAACCAGCAAAATCAAGTCACTTGTCATGGGAATAAGGAAACTGTTCTCTTTCTGCCTTATTTTGTAATCAAGTCAGATTTGCAAGGCAATCTTCAGTCCTTTCATTTAGACATCGCAGTATTACAGTATTGCTTCTTCAAATAGAATAAATTTAAAAGTTGATGGAAGGTGATGGGATGCACCATAAACACACCTTCATCCTATAGACATGGATTTTACAGTCTTTTGTTACAAAATTAAAAATGTTGTCAGCTGTAATGCAGTGGTTGACATCCAACACCACAGAGCCATGTTCATATTTAGTATAAATTTGTCAAAAAAATAAGCTTCAACCTATTGTTCTTAAAGACTATATCAACAGCTGATCTGATAATATTTGTGGATTCTAATTCTGCAATCAAAATAGTGTCATCGATAAATCTTCAGAAAAGTTCAGTTTATTCCAAAATGTTAGCTACAGGTTAAAGATGTACCGAACAGTAACATTAGCTAATTGAACTGATTGTCACTTGTAACAATGTCTTTGTTTTGTATACATAAATGATTTTCACATTGCATAATTACATTTTCTGAATAATTGTTGTTCAGCTCATCAATAATCTGTTGCACAATCTTGTTATGATATGAATGTTTTTCAAAGCATCTTCAATTTCTTCATGTGCAGGCTCAGATAAAGTGCCTTGACATTGGCTACTATAATATACTGTACATGTCTTGGGTTTAGGGCTAGACCACCGGCACCAGTATGCAGATTTAAACACCAACATTTCTCTAAATATTCCATTGCTCAATAATCATGTCAAATAGCATTTTTCGAGTCTAACAACACTTCACAAAAATCATCTTCTGTCATCCAGATTGTTCACAACCTGGTTTCATTAGACATAATCCAAGTTACCAAACCCTTGTTTCCACTCAATTTGCAGACAATCGGCCCAATAAAAGTATGGCACAAACCACTTAAGAACAATGAAAAAAATTGATTTTTGTTGCTAACAGAGGCGAAATGTCAAATTAATTTGTTTCCAGTATTTATTTTATATCAAAATTACGACAAAAACATTTAAGACTATACTACATCACTAAAACTATGTAGAAGATACAGCTAAGAATAGGTGATAACACAGCTGAACACTGCAAAATTTTTTTAAACAGCGAACATATTTTTGTACTTTTATCCATCTGCCATGTTACAAGTGCAATGATCCTTCAAAAGACTCAAAATCGCAAAGCACCAGTAATGCTGTTCAAGCATGATCTACCTAAATTAAAATGACCAGTTATGACTAAATCAGTTAGAAATCATCATTCAAAGTTGACTTCGGAGTGCTAAACTTTGCTTTAGCTTACATGTAAATCATAGACCTATTTCAGATTGCGAAAAGCGTTTCATTTAAAATATCTTGGCTATATTTACTAACCTACTTCATAATAGTTTTTGGCATGGTGTTAGTATACCGTTCACATCTGTTTGATGTCACATTGAGCATTAACATTTCATCTGCTTACTAGCATCAAACGTACATGTGGACTATCTCTCAGAAATGTCAAAAAATGTGGAAAGGAAAAAGGTACATGCTTAAAAGTCAGCAAGCTATTAGAAGATGTAAAAGCAAGCACATGGAAATTTTAAGTGCTAAGAGTAAGCTTCAGTAGTGCAGCAGTGTTTGTGTGGGAAAACAAGAATTTTGTTTTTTGGGAGTGAAACATTGTGAACGCATAGTTGGTGTAAGAAACTAGTCTAGTAATCAGCAGTTTTTTGTTGAATCTCTTTGAAATTTGGTTTAAGCAATCAAGCAAGACTAAGCAATACAGTCATTACTTGAGTAAGGGTCAGCAGCATCAGTAGCACCAGCGTAGGGATGTACCAACAGTGTATGAACGTACCATCAGCGTAGGGATATCCACCAGCATGAGGATTGAACTGCAGCTGTTTGTAACACCAGTGCAGGAAGTAAATTTAGAAAGAGGCAGTTTGTACCACCAGCGTAGGGATTGATTTAGAAAACAGCAGTTTGTACCACCAGGTTAGGGATTGATTGAAAAAATAGCAATTGGTACCACCAGCGCAGGGATTGAGTTTTAAAGTGGTTGTTTTGTACCACCAGCGTAAGGATAAGTTTAAAAACAACTCCGACGCCAGTGGTACAAACTGCCACTTTCTTACGTTGGTGGCCGCTTTCAACAGCAATGCCAACATACATGGGTTGCTTTTGAATGCAATCCCTACATACAGGAGTTGCTTTTAAGCACTATCCCATGCCGGTGGTACAAACAGCTTCTTTCTAAATTAATCCCTACCTACACTGATGACACAAACTGCTTCTTTCTAAATCTACTCCAGTCGCTGATGGTGCAAATTACAAACAACCGCATTTCAAGTCAATCTCTGCATTGGTGGCACATCCTTATTGCTGGTGGTGCTGACACTGCTGACCAGCTTTCCATTATTTTGAACTGTTATTCAGATAAAATTTTTCCATAAAATATATTTGTTTATCAAATTTCTGTATAGGCCTATTCGCAAACTAGTGGTCTGACCTTATTTCTTTGAAAGCGTTCTTTGTTTAACTTTGCCAGCAAATTAGATCTTTAATATAATGTTTCTTATCTAAGCAAAATTATTTTGGGCTTTCACTGCAATACTGAAGACGAACTGGTTTAGCACAACTTGCAAAAACACAGTGATCCAAAATGTGAGAGTATCACCAGCAAATTAAAATAAATGCACTGGGATATCAGTATTAAAAATCAACACGCAACAATTCCTCAACTGATGTTTTTTATGTGTTATAAAAAAAGATGTTCCATTTAATGATAGTTGTCTGTTATTTCGTACTTAATATAATTTGGGGACAGCATTAGCTCAGTGGTAAAATGCCCACCTCTCAGTTAAAAGGTTGGGTGTTTGATGCACAGCTACTGAGTGTATCGCCATAACGCTCCTTGAGCAAGAGCGCTCACCACAACCACCCTGGCAAGAACCAAATTTCAGGTTTTGGCCTAGCACTCATTGCCATCACCAAAATCAAATTTAAAAAATAATTCAAAAATATTTTGTTTTAAAAAATATAATTCAAGATATGTAGTTCCACATGAAGTATTACAGCAAAAATGCCAATGTTAGTAAAATTTGAGTGCAACACCAAAGACACATACATAGGTGAGGTGTACTATGTACACTGTACAGTTATGGACATACAATAAAAACACAAAGCAATCAGAGGCAAGGTACACGAAGTAAAAAACGCCACATCAACTCAAAAAAAACAGAAAACACAAACAAAAAACGCCAAATACAGTACAAGATATATCAAAACACGAATGATGAATAAAATACACAATAGACATCAATGTAACACAGATGATGTTAGGCAAGCAATGGGTGAAGAGTTAAACTATGTATAGATGAGCAGGTGAATCATGCACATAGATGAATAGGGGTTAGGAGTTATGAGGCAAAGAGCACTGGATTAAAACACAACATTCCATTACAAAAGTAAGCACCAAGGGTAGAAAACAATGTTTATACCATTGGTTCCCAAACGGTGGGCCACAGGCTTTTTTCTGGTGGGCCATGACGCCAATGCGCATTTTGGTATGTTTAAATTCACTGAGTGATGGTGAGAAGCACCCCTCGTGAACCTGAATCATCGCTGACGACGCAACGTTGTTAAACCGGTTTTCTGTCAAGCTTTCTATCTACCTGTGTGTTTTGAATTGCCCAACATATCAGGCTAGATTTAGTAGGTCTATGCATAATAGTAAGCTCAGATGCACCCATCGAACAGTATGCAACTTAGCAGGATAAGAATTAAAATCAATTCTCACCGATCAAGGAAAAAACGAAATGGTATCCAGTCATGATAATAACCATTTTATTTCCCGCCTGGCATATCTTACTGACATATTGCAACAACTCAATAAAGTTAATCTGAAACTACAAAGAAGGAGAAGGACAATCATCGATTTCTATGACATCTCAGCGTATTCGTAAAAAAACTTGAAAATTGGGAGCAAACAGCTCAAGCAGGAAATTTTGCTTGTTCGAGAATCTTGCCACCGAAGCTGGTGATGAAGTGAATGTTGATATAGCATCGAAAGTTGTTCAACACCTTGGAGG
>JGI24022J15233_10007507_pt1 | contig 12027 bp, 12 predicted proteins | sample Ectturendosymbi2_FD_15233 | JGI IMG/M metagenome (IMG submission 15233)
AAAAGAAACCCTTCTCACACTTCCTTTCTAGATTCCCTTCCCACGCTGCCTCCCATCACTTGCCTGGACAACACACCCACCCTGACTGAAGTTCGATTAGCCATCTCTGGTCTCCTCATCGATCATTGAGCCCATGAACTGCAAGCTGCTGTGAGGATTGGATTAACAGCCATTTCTTTTGCAAACATCCTGCAATACGGAAGCTACTAATCGCTTCGAAAGAAACGGGAATTCAGCATGCTTATATTAATCAAAGTGGGTTGTTGGAAAATGGAGTACTCAGGTTTGAGTAAAAATTAGTTCTAATGTTATGGATTACTAACATGGAAAGTATCACCTCAAAATGAAACTAATTTTTCATTCGATGGCTACAAAATTCTGTAACAGTACTTAAACCAAGGGCCTCAAACTCAGTTTGCTCCAAGAGACATATGGGGACTTAAAAAGTAACCCGAGGGCTGCATTGTGACTCCCCGAGGGACACATTATAACGCTGTCGCAACAGTGGTGGTACCTGAGCCACACAGCAAACAGCTTTTACATCTTATTTCCTGCGCAAGGTATTGTGAGTTGCATAAAATCCTTTCCATCCGTCTCTACGTTCGTTTAAAAGGAACTTGTTCACTCGTTGGCCGAGCACTTTGAAACACCGGTGAATTTACCTCAATAACATAAATGTTAATTACTTAAAAATACCCATAAAGCATCGTGGGCCGCGTGTTTGAGACCCCTGACTTAATCCATATCTTCTCACATTTCATGTTTTGATGTGCAAAACATTCAAAAGTAAACTAATTTTACAATATATTACAATCTAAGTTTGTAATTAACTGTATTTAAAGAGCGAATGTAATTTGATGTTTACAGCAGTGGAATATTGTGATGTAATTGAAAAATTTCAAGGAAATTGTAATTAAACTGAAGCTATGCATGTGATCATCCTCTGATTGTGGGTGGAACAAATGAAAACAGAATCGCTTCTCAGCAATTCTGTTTTGCCCCGGGGCCTTGCTCTCCCCAGCTTTGACCAACTGCTTCTTGTTCAACTCAAGCAGAAGAACCTGACATGATGATCACCAAGGATGAGGGTTACAACGCGATGATTTTTATCAAACGCGAATTTTCGCAATGCGTTGAATCATAATGGTTAAAAAACGAACGTGGGAAAATACCGCAATACCAAGACATGGAAGCGTAAAGAAATTCATTAAAAAAGACGACAGCGTCCCAAACGTGGTTAGGAGTAATTACAAGAGACGGAACGTAGCAGATTCTCGCAACTTTCCCGGGAAGAGTCATCGAAAAACAACGAACCTTCCTGAATTTACAAAAAAATGCGCAAAAATTCAGCAAAACAAAACAATACACAATGATCAATGTGCACTGGCTGCTGCATACGATTCTGTCCGTCGGTAACGATAAATTTAATCAGCAAATAGAACTAAATGCAACAAAGCAGTGATGATGATTTGCGAAAAAGATGCTTGCGCCGTAAATCGCATCCATAAATAGCAAAAACTGGTGGCGAGTTTTAAGGTAAAGTCACGCACGACCTTGTCAAAGCGATAACAACGCGACATCCTCTGCTATTCATCATTATCATCTGTTGAAAAATTTTCCGTCATAAGTTTTTCTCTCAGACCTGATACAGCAATAGGTAAAGCACCCCGGGTTAGGAGTCCGTGGTCAGTAGGAAAGGTCATATAACGACTTGTTACTTTCCTGCCTTCAGCAACAACTCCGACTTCACCGGCCTTAGCTCATCTACTAAGGTTGAGTGGAGCCGTTCATTGGCATGTACACGTTTTCAAGTTGCTCTTGCAAGCGCTGCCGGCGCGCTTCAGGATTGGAGTCAAGAGTCGCGAGGATTTGATCCCCGTACTTCTCGACGTAGGCGTAGATCTGGATCAGCGCGTTTTGTGTATTGAAATCGTACGAGTGTGTCTGAAAAAAAACAGCGAAACGTTTTGCGGTCGTGACGACAATTAATGGATAAGTAACTGTAATCCACGCAAAGCAGCATTCTGTTTCCACTTGGTGCTCTTTTCATAACAGAGCATACAGTATATGAAATAAGCAAATTTCCAGTTAACGCGGTAGTTGAGCCAACACAGGTTTCGTATCGTACGGACGTCTTTAGGAACATTATGTTAATCAAACAAAATACACAGACAACTTTGTGGTCTTCCTCCAAAAAAAAAGAAACACAACTTACAAACGACTGTTCATCGAGAAAAGCAGACAAGTCTTTGGGATTGAGCCTCGGCATGTTCGATATGTCAGAGTAGTACCTGCAAAATGTTCACAAGAACAATAGATCAATACCGACAAGACAATTTGTTGTTAATCAGCTGTGCCGGAAATATTTACAGTAATCCCATGCCAGCTTTTGCATCGTCGACAAGAGCTCCAATCCATCGACAAAAAAACAGTTTTTCGATCATTTTGAAAGAATAAGTTGCGAACGTATTCACATGTATTGCCACACTTTTAGGAGTAAACAAAAAACAATGTCAGGTGAGAAACAATGAGAAAAACGCTAGGTGATACATGCTGCTACACACTCACAGCCTTATTACGTAAATCTGCCGTATTGACCAACAGAATTGTATAACAATGGCAAGCGTAACATGCAGTACATTCCTACTCGGAAAATTAGGACCAGAACCGCATTTTTTAAATACCACAGCGTCACTCGGGATGTTTAAGGAAGCAAAACGACTTAAACAAAATTTGATAAAAATCCCAAAAGTCCAAAAATGTCGCAAATATCGGAGGGGCAGTTGCCCGGTTGGTTGTCTTGCCAACATTGCGGTATGCATGTACGCTCTGTGTTTGTTGGGTAGAAAAACTAACCTACTCTTCTTGGCAGGAATCGTTTGTGCAGGAAACGTTGCCACGGAAGGCCCAGCGAGTCTTAACACCTCACTTACCCTTTAACCCATTGTCTGTAATTGGGTATGTCTTTTGCATAGAGCAGTTTGTTTGACGGCGAGTCCTTGCCGTATTTGTAGTCGGCGTAAGAGCACGAGTCCATGAAAGCTTGAGCGATGACAGACAAGTAGCAGTCGACGATGGCGGATTTGTGGATGTCAAAAACGAATTCGGGGTTTTTGATCAGGTTCACCCAGAATCGCAACGGAAGGCTGCAATGAAATAGAAGATGGCATTTTAAGACGCGCCGGTCATGAAACCCGGTTGAACGGACGCAGCAAACAATAATCGCCAAAACGATTTCTCAACGACACGCAAATGTTTGTGGTAGAGCAGCAGTTAGTGTGTTAATAATAAAGTGAAAACTTGAAAAGATCTTCGTTTCTTTCGTCAATTACAGCAGTGCGAAACAAACAGCCCAAACACAACGTCAGACGTGCTGCGCTAACACTGGACCCACACCTACGCTGATTTTTTCTACCACGAAAAAGCTTCTGCGATGTTTTGACTGTTGGCTGTTGCATTATTCTTTATTGAATTAAGCTTAAAGAAATAGCTGCCAAAAGAACATGCTACAAAGTGTTGCAACTCGTAAAAACTAATCGAACTGAACATGTTCCAACAAAACTTTTTAGCTTGACCCAGCCAAGAAACTTACGGCGTAACTTAATTAAATAAAAAAATATCGCTCACAGACGCACAAAGAACATTGCAATTGAATAAAAGGTCTATGGTAACTTCCAGAACATAGCCAGGGCATTGGAAGCACACTTTCGTAACAAATCTTTAACCTTCTGGCTTGTTCGAAGGAAAGACATATCAAGCAAGAGTGTAGCATTTCGTTTGTTTGGGCAGTTTATAATACAGTAGATTGATTCGGCTATAACGACGCTATTTCGTCGGTCCCGACAGAATTCCCATCTTTTACGTGCATTCGATTTCGGCTGTAACCACTTCGGTTATATCGTCACCTCACCAATAGCGACGCTTTTTGTCGGTCCCCGCAGAATATTTTGTTCGTTTGTAACGAGAGTTGCCAGTTGTCTTCACAGTTTGAAGTGTAAGCTCGGCTATGTGGAGCCACCACACAAATCTTTTATGACTGAATAGGAAGGCAGTTAAGGCAAGCGGCTGAGCAGTGACAGATGTGACGTGAGAATGGCACCAACGATTGCACCATCGGCAACAATGGAGGCAAATCGTTACATGAGTTTTACTGCATTAGGGGTTGTTGCGACTGCAGTTAGTTTGATCGAGTCTTGATGGAGCAGTGCGTAAATTGTCAAAAAGAGGGGTAGTATTGCATTATGGAAAAAGCATAACATCATTGTTTCGCTCAATAGCGAAAATGGTACGAAAGTGGCAAAACTTGCAAAAAAATTCAATCTTCCAACAACGACGTTGACTACGGTTTCGAAAATAAAGACAAAATAATTTCTCACGGTTTCTTATCAAGAGTACGCGCTGAAAAGCGACACAGTAAGCGGCAATCCTAATCAATGAACACGTTCAACCCTTGCCAGGCTTGGCATTGGATTAAAAAGCCATTTTAGGAACGCTGAATTGTTGTTCGCCCATAACGACAGTTCGCCTATAACGACGCTTTTTCTCCGGTCCCATGAAGTGACGTTATATGGCAATTCTACTGTAGTAATACATTTTTATAGCGGTCCAAAGCGAGCAACAACAAAGAAAAATACTGCACGTGCCAATATTCCGCTTGCAGCCGCAGCAGCTTGTTCAACGATCATGCAAATGAACCAAATCAAATTTCAGCATAGACAAAAACATGCTGAGTGTGAAACGATGAGATAAAGACAACTGTTGCAGCTAATANGTGGCAGAACGCAGAGAAAAACGTAATCCATGACGGGAGAAGTAGTTCACTAATTTTATTTTGTCCTGTGAAAGATCGCCGATATGTGGAGCAGCGTGAGCATCATGGGCCCGGATCGCTGTGAATAGANATCACGTACCANTTGCTTTTCCATGTGTGGACGATTTCAGGATCGGTGATCCCGTGAATGTCCGCTTGATGATCGAGAAAGTCGAACATGTGCTTTACAGCGAGAGGGAGGGCGTGACCTCTCTGCACAGCACTGAAGATGGTCTCGAAAAGGTCGTCCACGTACTTCTGTATCGTGCCCTGTTATTAGCAAATGCAGATTTGTCAGTCGTTCGGCATAAAACCAATTTTAAACTCCGCGGCACGCGGCTCCTTTTTAATATCGGGGACATATTAGCAAGAGAGCAATGTTTTATGTATCTTTCTCTTAAAGAAGAGTTAAAATATCAATTTAACTATGAGTAGTTTCAATGATACATGCTACTAAATCAAAACTGTAATGTCAACAAGCGGATAATAACCGCAAACGTTTTTTTCTGACGCCACTAGCTCATTGCTAGCTTTCCAAATAGTTATGCCATTGCTCACTGTCTCCAATGATAATGCAGGTCACAAAATTTGCGCCATATTATTTCCGCTGTATACCTTAGTCGTCAGTAATCTGGTCAAGTAGATCTCCGAAACCATTTTGTTTCCTCTTTCGTTGCCTTCCCGGGCCTCTTGTTCGCTGTGTTTTACCTTTTGAGAGAAAGCACCAAAATAAGATTCAACGCAGAGTTATGTATGAAAAGCACACCGATAAGAGAAACCATTTCTAACGCCGTATGTCTCACCAAATGCCACAGCTTGCTGCCTTCAACTGGCAGGGTGGGTGTGCCCGACCTGCTGGTTTGCTTGTGTCGTGGCAAACTGGTGTTGCTGCCTTCCATCGCATTGAAAGGCCTGAAAAACAAGAAAGTTGTTGCAACTGATGAACGGCATGGAAGAAGTTTTCCTACGCAACGCTCCCTACAGTACCTCGGGCAGGCGNATTTGCGAAATGATTCAGCTGCGTGTTGTTTAATTGTGATTCAAGACACCGTGATTAGTGACATGAATCAGAATTTTTCAAGAACAAGTCACGAACGGAGAAAAAAATTCTTGAAGGTCTTAAAAAGACGTTTACAGATTAAGAACGCTAACACCGACCGTTAAGTTTTGTTTTCCTGACAGCGTGGGCTTGCCTGCCTTGAGGCCAAATCAAGTGCTAACAACTTGTTACATGCACAGCTTTCACAAACTTCTTTTGTGGACGACAGTTCTACGAAAAGCATCGTGCGTTGCTCTAAGAATCCGCACACAGTAAAAAGTGTGTATCATTGTAACTGGTGGAGAATTTCCGCGTGCGTTTTATGAACAGCAAACCAGTGGCGAAACCGTAGTTGACAGCATCTACTCACCTCCCGCTGCTACCATTGTGGCGGTGACCGCCAGTTCTTGAATTCGTAGAAATTCCGGAATAATTCAATCTGTCCTGACTGGGTAAGATCACAACCTCTGCGCCATCCGCCACCTGTAACAGAGGAGCAAACGTCAGAAGCGTGCGGACACCGGACCAGATCAACCGGGTAACGACGAAGCACATAGCAGGCAACAAATGGAAGCTTGTCGTGTGGGAACAATTGCCCGCGCGGAAAATTACTACTGCACGAGGAGGCGTTCACAAGGTAATACACACGCACCACCCTAGTCTCAACAAAACCTGAGCTGTGCGTCCGCTTGAAACCAGACGAGAATACGACCTGAAATATCAGCTGGAACAACACACCTTGCCGGTTTTCCTAAAAAGACACTTTTGAATGCTTGGGATCAAATTGCCGGTAATGCTGCCCTACGAAATGGCGACACAGAACAGAATAATACTCATGAATTATTAACCCAGCGCTCGATTACATTGTAATGGAGCAATGTATTGACTTGCTTCCATTCTCCGTCCACTTTTGACGTTGAATCGTCGTCGCGCAGAACAAACCTCCCCAGACGAGGCTCTCTCCACTCTGCAACGATAGATCAAGCTCACACAGACATTCATCGACCCCAGTTTACTCGTTTGCATCAAACAATTTTGATCAAAGCGGAACAGATTTGCATTTAGCTCAAGGCGAAAGAAAAGGGCATGTTTGCGTGCGCCGAATGCGCGAAGCAGCAACAACATTCAAAGTCACTTGAATGGGAACGGCGTGAATAATACGCGCGTTTACAACTTGACGAAACAATTAATTCTGATTTATACGGCTCAAGCAGCTGTCATTTCAACTGAACAGGCACTTCATCAGCGCCACCATACCAATGTCGACAGCATCGGGGGGCGGTCGCTGCGAGTAGGGGTGAGTGGCGTATGCGACGTCCAGGATCTTTCGCTTCACTTGCGACACCGAGTCGCAGCTGAGAACCTTCACCGAGAACTCGGCCTGGTCGTTGTCGCCGAAGTAGTTGGTCACACGCAGTGTCTGCGAACGCGGAAGTTCGTTGATCGCGACAAAGCAACCAATGAAAACAACGCATCAGTCAACAGGAGGGGCGTGTCGCTTCAGTACGCCCACAAGAATCGAGAGAATTTCTAGGCGTATGCATTTCATTAAGAAAGACACCGGTTTAACAAAACAGAAGTAAAACTATATATAGCCTCATGAATTTCACATACATTTGCCAAGAATGGGTCCTGATATGTTAAAACTTTGCTCACACTTCAACACCTCCAAAGCAACTTCCCTGGGCTTTATCGAGAACTACAAAACGCTCACCAACGTATCATGGTCCACGCCTTGTCGCAGAAGCTTGTCCTCGCTCAAAGAGTACCGGGCTTCACTGGTGAAAATGTCGACCGGGCCCTTGTCGACTTGTTGCTTGATGGCGCGGAATAAGGTGAACAGAGGCTCACCAGCACACTCCTGCGCGAAAGAGTGGGTTTTCAAGCAGAAATTCCAACAAACGTTTTAAAAGAAAACAACAGCAGCAACAGTTGCTCCACGCGCGCTCACCACGACGAAGCCGTGCAACAGGATGCTGAACCAGTGAGTGAGCATCTTCTCGGCGACCGACTCCGTGCGTCGAAGCAGCAGCTTCGGGTGGTTGCGGCTTTCCATGTTTTTTCGAATGAGATCGGAAAGCAGGTGCTCCAAAATCCTGCAAGCATGCTCGAGTGAAAAAAAACAAAAACAAAAAAGCTGGCCTATAACCTGCCCTTGCAAAATCGTTCATGTCATATAAAATGACCATTCCATTACAATAAAATGCCTTGTTTTTTATGTAACACTGCCTAGTGGTCCGTAAACTACGTTTGGCCGTCTCAGCAGAATTTGCGATTTGTGTATGAGTATCATTTAGTTTTACAGTTGATAAAATCAAAAGGGTGGAGCTAGATATTTGATCTGCTATTTCGAAGATGCGTGGAATCTTTTGAAGTTTAAACAGTTACAAGCAATACGCCAACACCCAATCGGCAGTAGATGTCTGCTCAGCTAGGTCAACGTGCAGCAAAACTTACTCAGTGCAATAAAGCAAATTGTCATGAAGTGCGATCAGCAGCAGACCAGCAACGTTCGCTCTGCAACAGAAAAAGGTTGAGATAAGCACCATAGTGCCCAAAGTCAGGTCTGAATTACAAACGTCGCTCACGCACTTGTCCTTCATGGTAAAGTTACGCTGTTGTTCCAGCGTCCGAATGAAGCACAGAACGAAGACTTTTTTCTTGAGCAGTTTGCTAAACTCGTCCATTTTCGGCGACTGTTGAGCGCGTTGCGGCAAAGATCGGCAGTAGCTGGTTCGAGAGTCTGAACAAAACGCTACTGTTTCGAATACTCGCTGGAGAATGGCATCAAGAGTCAGTTGCTTCCGGTAACCCCAACATCAAATGTTTTTCGCAACGATTTTACAACAGAGCCGTCTTCCACTTTAGCACAAATGAGAAAGGTTGTTTAGAGGTGCTTCAGTTTTTATTGGTTAAATGTTGNCAGAAAAGTTGTATCGAAAAAATCGCGTTCTTGCGGTCAAACCAAACGAATTCGTAGAAGACGGCGTAATAAACCGAATATTTTGTTTTCGACAATCAGACGATTTCAGATGCATCTCATCGCGGGTCTTGCATCACTACTGTTGTTGTAAACGCAGACAAACAGATAAAGGAACCGCGTGACATCACAACAGACCAAGGCGAAAAAAGTATTTGCACGAGAACTGAAGAGGAACCGAGACATTGCTCAACGTCGGCGCGATGGGTATGCTCAGCATAAATGCGGTATTTGACAACAGGAGGTTTACGACATTTGCGCGAGTGCATTTGCTGAAATTTTATTGCATTGCTACCAACTTGACAAACGCAAAGTATCGTCCTTGGACTGCTACTATTTGCAATGATGGACACAAGCCTTGTACCCGGGCGCCTGATTTGTTAATGAAGTTTTGCCATAAACTATCGCGTGGACGAAACGCTTCCCTGTATTTTTCCCGGTTGTAATCAGCTTCTCATAAAAGCACTTGTCCTGATNATTTAGCAAGAGAAAGAGACAAACCGCTTCGGTCCAGGCCGCGAGCCAGCAGCAAATTGTTGTGTCGGTCGGCCATGGATGGATCCGGGAAGAGAACGCGTAGCAGGTAGTTGCGATATTGAAGGTAAGGTATGACAACACCCCCGGCCGCAGTTTCGATCTCCGTCATGTCTGTCTGCAGCTCAGCGAATGCTGCAAGAAGCGTACAGATGTTTGCGAGATCGACATTTCAAACAAACGGACTCGAAATTTTTGCGTTGCCTGTTGAATTTGTCGACGCAGATCACAAAATCTGCGGCGTAGTGTATCAACGGAGGTTAGTTGATTGAAGTGGTAGAACCTATACATGAGATCGAACACAACCAAATATACATCTGCAGATACGCGCGTCGTCCAACAAACCAGCATCATTCCGCCGGACAGCTGCGTAAAAATCTCAACAAACACGAAGCTGAATTGCTTTGGTAGGCGTTTGTTACCGTGGCACAGCGTAACGTTGCAACTGATTTATTATTATCTGACTTGTAATGAAACCATACTAAAATCTTCAAGAAATCGTTTTCTAGTGCTCCACTGGTACTCAAGCGCCCCCAGTTACCTTCTTTGCAGACTTTGGCCACTTTCGATTCCATGACGCTCATCTGCATCTGCATATTCTTCACTTCCTGGTCGCTGGCGTGCGCTCGACGTCTGTAAACGCATACGATTACCATGACGACGATGGCGATGAGTGCGGCGATTCCGATCACGATACCGAGAACAAGGGCGGGGTTGCCGGAACTTGTGTTGTAGTCGACCATTCCTGCTTCGATGGTTATGAAGGCACCGATCTTTACCTGTACAAAAGCATTATGATCGAAGTGTTGAAGCTCAGCGTTGCATCAGTGAACTCATACGATCAACGCGAGAACGAGCTCAGCCCAAGTTTCTGTCTTTGTTTTTTCTGCCCGTGTCAGGCAATTAATGACGAGCATCGGCGAATATATATATATTAGAAGTATATGCGAAAAACGCCGAGTAATTGTCAATAGTTTTGTGTCAGCGGAAATTTCCACAAAGAGTTGCTTCAACGTGACAAGTTAACAATGGCACATTTTTTGCAGTTTTTCTCAGTCTGTTGTCGAACATCCATCATAGTTACGACAATTTTATTAGAAAATAATTCAGTGTGGTGCGCGGAGAAAAGTGAAGACAGAAAAAGATATAAAACCGCACAGAAGACAAAAGGTTGACTTAATCGCGGATCGAATGGGAAGCTGCAAAGCGAGAGCACAGACTGCATACACGTACTTCGGTTGCCGAATTCTGTGTTTGTTGAAGCCGACACCTAATAAAGCAGTGGCTCTTAACCTTGTGTAAGGCACTGAACCCCGTAAGTTTCATCTGTGTACTCAACGGACCCTTCGTGATTGGACAAACAAGTATACGGTCCATTAACCCACGATACAAACCATGCATAGGTCTTGCGCCACAGTCATGATACTTACCAGACGCCTGGGGTTTAACCTAACCCACAATGCAAGCGCGCTTGCATAGATGCCAGCAACATTTGCAAATGTTAAAGAATTTTCCAACTTTGGGAAAATTAAGTCTTACATTTATGCCTAAAATACGAAACCACTGATCGGCGGCGTATCTATGCAAAATGGCGCCCATGGCAAAGTTTAAATGTGGGCCCTTTCGAACAATTTAAGCATTAGGTGAAACTATTATGTAAATTAATATTTTAAAACAGAAAATGTATGTTTGGTTTTGCTTTAAACGTTTCAGCAAATAAAATTGTAAATTGTCCATAATGACCATAACATACTTTTATACTCACATATTTTTGTTATAAAGACTATAAAAACATTCCAACAATAACGATACCTAATTTTCTATTGTATTGGCTGACCAAATTGTAAATCTTGCAAAAAAATCACACGACATATTGTAACCGCGAACAATAATTTTTTGAACTGAACCACATTTAATTTGGATGGAACAATCAGTTGTGTGTACAAGAGCAACACCACGTTTGAATGTGCGACAGGCAAACCACTTGACAGAAAAAGCAAGCTCATCTCTTCGTTCATGAGTTAGCAAAGGCGCCCACTTTGGCGTTGGTCATTGATACTCGCGCCTCACGTAACCTCAAGATCAAACACAAAAAACAGAACAATTTATTTGCTATTATACTGCTTTTCAACAATATGTCGCTGTCATACCCGCGCTCTCCTGCGAACCTTTCACGCCCCCCAGTTTAACAACCCAGACTTTAGCCTATTTAATGGACACTAGTGGTCATCGAAGAAATTTCGTAAAGTCGGAGTGGGCCGCTGCAGTTTCAAGTAATTCGTAAATCTGTGCGGGCTTAAAGAGCAGTTACTTGCGTAATAGTCAGATTCTCACAGTCACTGACTGAAACCACGTTGTTACTAAGTTAAGACTAACGAACATCCTCTTGCCTGAAACGCAAGAGCAGGAACTGACTAAGCCTTTCTTGTAGCGTGAGGACGAGGTCTTGTAGATATGGCAAGCGAGCGTTCTTGTTCTGTCACCCTGTCTGACGGTTGTGTTGAGTCACAATACCACAGTTTTGTCACAATTCTTGATGCTGGCGCAACAATCCCGAATTATATCGATGCAGCTGTGCAGTTGATCGTTGTATGGGGCGCAAAATAGAGGTTGAAGAAACTGCAAGTCACAGATTTTGATTTTTGCCAAGCATTTTTTGCGCCC
>JGI24022J15233_10007509_pt1 | contig 12024 bp, 9 predicted proteins | sample Ectturendosymbi2_FD_15233 | JGI IMG/M metagenome (IMG submission 15233)
CTCCCCCCCCGCACAAACGTTAAGCCCCCCTATTGACGACTTTCTGGCGACGGTTCTGGCGGGTACCGCGGTTTTCGTCGGCGCGGCAAACTTTACACCTTGAAGAAGTATGCGATAAAGTGATACAAATCTACAAATTAAAACAGGTTCAAGCCAGTGGTTCCTACAGTATGGGTTGCGATCCAAACAAGGCTTGCAATTTTGCAGAGTCAGAAAATAGGTCGCGCCGAGGCGATCAAAACCTAAACTTGAGTTGTATTTTTTCAAACTTGTCTGCTTGTATGTGTCTGTTGTAGTGACAGCGTAGCGTAGCTACTTGAGAATACAGTGGAATGCTGACATTGAAAACGAACTTAGCAACCTACTGCCAAAAATCATCCATACAGTCAACATTTTTGTCATGTTAACATAGGCTGTTTTAGGCTTGAATCGTAAGACGTTCACCAAAGTCAGATTTCAGTCACTCTCGAAAAAGTTTTAGAACCGCTGGTTGAAGCAACATGCAATTATTTTCAGGAGTCTTCTGACAACTATCCACATCTGGATTCACTGTCATTTCTCAACTTTTTCTGAGTATTGCGAACGCTCTAGATGCCAGTTTGGCACCAACGTTATCAATCAAAAATTTTGGTGTTTGTGTATCCCATCTCTTTACCTAGTGATCTTTGTAATGTCTATTATGCAGTACCGATTGCAGTTTTGACAACGAAATGCAAATATCTGCAAGACAAGTACACCAAGGAGCAGCAAATATGAACTCTGGTGCTCAAAAACGTAAAGAAAAGCACATAGGGTTGCCAACCGTCCCAGAATGGCCGGGACAGTCCCGGAATTTACGTCGGATGTCCCGTGTCCCGGGCTGGGTCACTTTTGCTCCAGAAGTTACTGGCAGCTCTTTGCCTTAGCGAGAGTTCATTGATTACTATATTTCCGTAAATTAAGATTGATATATCTTCGAAAATTAAATAGTCCTTAATCTGAGAGCTGTGAGTACAATTGTAAACTGTTTGTTGCGACATTTGTAATTTTTACGCTGCAGAGCATTCACCATTTCACAAGTTTCTTCTATTATGATAAAATTAATTAGGGCCCTAGAGGTTATTAGGCCAACGTTGCACAATCATCTTCTACGACGCACAGCACGCGCTGTTGCTTTTGATGTCTATCGTGTTTCGTAAGCTTCTGTCGCATCAATCTTGGAATTCTTGGTATTAAGGTGTCCCGGAATGGCGAAACAGAACGTTGGTAACCCTAGAAGCACAGCAGCAACTTCAAAGTACTGTTGCGAAGTCCAGAAAGCTGACAAAATTTTTTGCTGCTTCCATCACCCCTACTAACAACAATTTAGCTGAAACAGGTCAGTCTGTAATGCTTTACTAGTAAGTATCCAACTTTAAAGACAAGGTTTTCTTGCTTTTGTTGCTGCAAATTTCTTGATTATGCCCTCAAAAAACTCATATAATTTGAAAGGCCACATGTATTAACCTAGGAAATATCTAACACCATAGACGCTCCGTGAGAAGTTCTAGGTAAGCAATTTTGTGACCTGAGTTTCGACAAGTATGCCCACGGATATGTTCTGTTTATACATCAACTCAAATAAAAAACATATAGCAGTAACTAAAAAGTTCACATTTATGACTACGAGGCTATACTTAACGCTGTTGCACAGTTTCAATTAATATCTTGAAAAAGTAGTCAGTATTTAGTTGCATTTTCTTGTGATTACTCTTTCACCCCCGCCATGTTGAGGATATGCGCAAGCCAAATACTTAATTAAATTGATTTTATAATTTATGCCAACCGTCTAATCGTGCTTTGAATTAACTTGCAAACAAACGGCTGTCCGCCTCAAGCAAAAAATATTTCGCAAAAAAATTTGATACCTTGATGAAAACAATTTACATGCTTTTGTGCACCACTGAGCATCCCCATCCGACGATTTTAGCCATTTACTTCAGACCTGCTTCATTTTCTTCCCACTACCGGATTACTATTTGATGATAAGTGAAAGTAATTATAGCTGGTGCGCTGTTTCAGTGTTTGGCAACACCCTGTGTTCATGGATGTCCGCAAGGGGGAAATGGGCATTTGCCACCACCTGGAAATTGGGACTACGAACCAAAAATTTCTAGAAAACCTGAAATCAGCTTAATTGACTTAATTCTTGCAATGACATTATTATTTGCCGATATGACACTCACATTGCACAAGAGCCGGGTTCACTGTTCTTGTATTACGCAGTGATGAGCTTGCAGTTCACTAAATCCGATTCATTGCCTGCAGAGGACGGTTGCGAAACTTGGGTGCGGATAGTTTTAAAATTGGCTTTTACTGCGTAATAAAAACATGGCAACAAAAGTTCATTTCAAGGCAATAGGCGTTTCGCCGCGTAAGACGGCTGAGCGCAGACATCCGTGGTGATGCAGCGAGACAATGACTGCTGATAGCAGTAAGCCACGCAGTTTTATACGGTGTGAAAAGAAACACTGCTGCCATCGAGGCACATGTTTTGGGACTGTTGCCGTAACATTGGTGATTTTCTTTGTGGTGTAGAAAGGATAAAGCGTTAAGTGAACGTCCATTCACATTGTATCGTGAGCACCCTGAAATGGAAAAGCAAAATGTTGACTTTGCCTACCCGTGCAAAAATTTCTGCCGACGCCCATGCCTGTGTTGTTTGTGTTTATAATCTAGTATCTGCTTTGTGCTTCGCTACAAAACACATTTTTGTAATATTTGAGTACTTTTTGTTGCAACCTCTCGGTTAGCGTGTCGTTGAATTTTGCGATTCACCACCAACGGGGTATGTTTGAAGACTTACATCCACATGTATGTGGCCCGAACAAGCGAAGACTTAGCCCATTATGTAACGTATGTGAGTTTTTTGGGAACTAATTGTTGCATACACAAAAGGTGGAAAAGGGGCCCCCTTCAGCAAAGTTTTCCCACCTGGCTCAAACCTCTAGTTACCCCACTGATGGCAATGCTTCCTTGAAAGAAGTATTCAGCTTCGAAAATATGCAGATAGCCTATTGTGTAAATTATCGTTATGTACCCGGCAATAGTTGTCAACGAAGCGCAGTTTTTGTGATTGTTGCCATAACACGGGGCATTTTCGTTGTGATGTAGAAAAGGTAAAGCGTTTTGTTAACGTATATTGCATTGCATCATCAGCAACCTGAAAACGATAAGCAAAACGTCGAAGTTGCCCCCCTGCAAAATTTTCTGCGGACGCCTATGCCTCCCATCAATCAAAGCATGCGACTCACCTCACTCTTAGTTTAAAACAAAGTATTTCGGCACGTGCTTTTGCAGTATATGGGCCATTGTTCAAAAAGGAGTGGACGTTTTTTGACCCATTTCACTACTTTTTGCAACAAAAGTGCATTGCCTGAATTTACTAAAATTTCACCATCTCGCTTTACGCGGAATGTAAGCTTTGAAAAACGATTCCAGGGTTGTCTTGATTAACATTTCATATTCCTCAGGAGAAGTGTCATCACAATCGAAGTCCAGTGCTTGTGTGGTGCCAGCATCTACATCCGGGAGACTGCACCACTTCTCATCAATTCCTGACCGAGGACAGTCGATGATGTGATCACAAACCTGGGTACGTTTTATGCATTTCTCATCAGCAGCGCACCAGATTTCACCGCGCTCGCAATGTTTGCACGCTTCTTCGCCGGGATCGTAACAAACGCTGCTACACAACCGTTGAGTTCTGGTTGCTGCAAGGGTTGCTTCTGCGCAAAGGCATTCGTCAGTTAAATCTGGACAGTCAACAATCCCATCGCAAATCTGTCTATGGGCAATTATTGTTTGTTTATCTAAGCAAGTTGTGCACATAAACGTTCCGTTCTTGTAGCAACGATCCGATTGGTCATCGCAGTTGGAATATTCGTCCATCAGATTAAATCTTGGAATTGAGCAATATTTCTCTTTGTTGTCCAATCCGTCGTGCTTCTTCGAACATTTGAAACCAAGAAGCGATTTTTGGTCATCGGTGCTGTTGATGCAATCGATGTATGGGTCGCACGAATACGACCAATGAATGCATTTGTCGGGTTCGGATGGACACCGGAACATTCTCGGCTCCGAACAACTTTCTACCTCATCACTGCAATCGCCGCAGTGGTCCATCCCGTCGCATAGCAACTCTAACGGAATGCAGCGTTTGGCGTTGTGGCATCTGAACTCCCCACCAGCGCAAGTTTCGTTACCCAGCATTGCAATTTCATCGCTCCCATCTAAACAGTTGTATAGAGTGTCTCCTTTCCAAGAACGTGGAATGCACCGACCGTTGTCACGGCATCTGAATTCAATATTTGGAATGCAGGTCAAAGACGTCGTTTCGTCTGAGCGATCTGCACAGTCAGGGAAGCCATCCAAGACTCGGTATCTTGGAATGCACCTCCCGCCGCTGCTGCATTGAAACTCAGTTTGATTAAAACAGGGACCTATATCAGTCTGTTCGTCTTCTCCCAACTGGCAGTCTCGCTCGCCATCATTAACCCACTCACGTGGAATGCATCTCACGCCTTTGGTAGATTTGCATTGAAACTCGGAATCAAAGCAGACAGGCAAAGAAACTTCTTCGTCGCTAGAATCTTTGATAAAAGTTGCGTTGCAATTCACTTTTCCGTCCATCACTTTATATCTCGGCAAGCAGCGTAGACTGTGCATGCATTGAAACTCTGCAATAGAAGTTATTTTGGTGATAAGCAATAGAAGTGTTTCCCGGAAATTTGCAAGGTTTGAAAAGTAAGTTGTTTTTTGTCAAACAAAAGCTAAATTGCAATATGTCTAAATGCTCATCTGGTGTATGAGATAAAACGTNAAAACAGACAAAATGTAAAAACGAATGCTGCTAATTTATTCCTGATTGCAATTTATGAAGCTGCTAAATTATTCCTGAGTGCAATTTATGAAGTCAGTAGTCTCGTTTCGCGCATTCCAAATGTAAAAAAACTTAATTTTCTTTTCACACAAAATTTGTCTTTCCACCGTTCAATCTGGGACGTTCTCCTAAAAACACTGGCTCTGATTTGGGAGTTGAAGCAAGATTTGTTAATTAATAGTTAAAAAGAATCTAGTAGATTAATATCATTTATTTGGAAAAATACCATAAAACGTTAATTTTCATGTATACCTTATAATCGGAATTTGTACATCACGGCAGTGACACATTTTGCATCGTAAGAAAAAGTTGAACGTTTACATGTTTCGTAGTGGGATTGCTGAATTAACATAGCATTGTTTCTGATTTCCTCGGTTAACTCGATTCCTGTCTTTGCATACGAATGTAAAGTCATCAAAGCCTCAATAAATTTTTATAACCAAACAAAGTGTAGAGCACACTTGTGACAATGGACAAGTCACCTTTCGCTCGTCACTGTAGAAATGCTGAAGGTTATCAGCAGCAAAATTTTGGGTTCCTTAGATTGTTGTAGACATTGGTTATTTTTCACACGATGCTCAAGTCTCAGGTGTATAAACGGGTGCAAAACTGTGGTTTCCGTTTTTTATGATGTGTGGCATGGCAAAAGTGGGAAGTTCTAGACCCTGCTCAGGAATCCTGGGTGGACCACCACCAAAGGGCTTCTTTTTTGTTGATTTTATATACTTCGAAAAATGTTAGAAACCTGTGTTCCCATATTTTCTAAGACCACTGGATTGGCGTCAGAGTTATTTTACAAAAATGTCCCTGAAAGCTCACATAGAGAATTGGGACACTATACTACCCAGGGTTATCTGATGTATAGCAAATTTTCTACACTCTACTACCTTAATATTTCAATGTGATTTTTAAGTGCAAAATGTTTTTGACCAAATACGACCTCGGAAACAACCTTACGTATAAAAAGTCTTCCTACACCATGACTTGGTATGAAGATAAAACGGATCTAAAACATGCATGACGTTTTCTAGCCGCAAACAAAAATTCCTCTCAAAATCCCAATTTTTGGGTACAGTGCATAAAATTTGTATGCTATGTATGTTTCGCTGCGCACATACGATTTTGTTGTGAAAGTGAATTAAACATGGACGTCGGTAAGTCAAAAATGGTTTAGTACAGAAATAACGGATGTCACATGTCCCAGGAAAACGTAATCAAATTTTGGGTTGTGTTTCACCCTTCGTTTCCTGATTTGTAGAGCGTTTAGAGATTTCCTAGGTGGGAAACTCTTGTTTTGCTAGTGCGCACAGTTTTCATAAATGCTATCTTAACTTCGTCAACTGTTAACACTTGATTATTGTGTGATATCAATGTTTGTGAGAACTTTGCTGTCGCACATCCTGAGCTACAAAATCGAGTCATTTGGGGTGGGGGTACAGCAACCGAACTGTTTTTACGGCTTGGTTTTGCCTTTGGAAAATTTTTTTTATAAGCAATCCTGATCCATCCAACTATACTGCAGTGAATTAGTAATAGGTGGAGTTCAGCGTGTGTTTTGTCTGTTGGTGAGGGAAGCATAGGTGAAGCAGTGTTACCTATCCCCAACCCTGGTACTCAGACCTTCGACCACCCTGGCTATTAACCGTGTGGAAATTAATTTTTTGGTAATATTTTTCATATTTGACAAGATTAAACAATAAAGGTTTTCCAAATGTCGCAAATTATGGACAACTGGTGGGTCAGGCTCGCAAATTACGGACAGCTGGTGGGTCAGGCATGTTTGCGCACCCTCACCCCCACGTTACACAAACTTGTTTCTGTTGAAAAGGAGTTTCCAATTTCTTGTGATGAAGGTTTTCCTCATTAAACCTTTTGATCATAGTCTTTTATTTGCCAACTGGAGCACTCATTTTCGCACCGCAAGAAGATCAGCAATTGTCTCAAGCGGTGGCAAGAAACATACCCACACCCCGCAAATAATCACACATGGTCACAAGCAGTGGCGTAAATGACGGGGGAAGTGTTCTCACTAGCCCCTGGCAAGGTAAATATAAAAATCGGGCCCCCACTTAGCTAGTATTTCGGTATTCAGTATTCTTTTCGTTTTGAGTAGGTTGTTATTTTTTGCGTTTTTCGGAGTGTTTTCCGGTGATTTCGAGGTTTGGTATAGATATTACTTATCATTTTTCAGATTTATTCTGACTGTTGGCTAGTGGACCTCCTGCGGTTGACCAGTCAGCCCCTATAAGCTACGTTTTCCCCCTGGTTCAAAAATCTAGCACCAACACTGGCAACAAGTTGTATTTCTGACCCATTTGTGGTGTATACTCGGGTACGTAATGCATACGTTTCCACAGGATATCATAAAAACTTACCTAATGTGTTGTAATTAAATGTCGACAATAACTTGTTGTTGAACACACATAATGATTGTTGATTTTCGTTGAAATGTCTTTGTGGGTGGTGAAATAATGACAACCCTAACAATTGGCAACAGGTCTAAACTGCATGAACGTTTGTCTTCACGGGAAACAAAATAAAACGAAAGTGAAATAGAAGCGAACACAAACAGAAGATAAAGCCGAAGATAACATTCACATTTATTCAACAACGTACCTAAAGATCTGGATCTACCGGTTGGAAGAGGAGCACATAATCTAACCCCAAACAATGCTGTTTGATCCCAACCAGTTTTTTCAGAGTAACAGAAAGTTAATGTAACATTTCTGATGTCAGAAAAAAAAATTCCCGTAATATTTTCTATTGATTTGAAACAATATCGAACGCGCGAACCTAATTGAAAAGTTTTGTTGGTAAAAACTCATCTACACGGTTGTCAATTGTGATGATGGGGCGTCTGGGTAACACAAGCGTTAGGGTTACTGTGGGGGTAAGAGCACCCCACTTACACTGCCTGCACTACCTGAAAATAAAACCCTGAGCTCCACTTTTGGGTACGCAACTTTTCGGTCTGGGCCGTTTCGTTCCGGAAACTTTTTGGTCTTGGTCATTTCGATCTCGAGACATTTCGCTCAGACTGTGAAATCTTGTAGAAATGTTACATGTTCACTTTTTAATGCAAACGTACTTAAATCATCAAAAAGTTTTATTTAAAAACTACAAACATGATCCACGATGCAACAGTTAATAAGCATCAACATATGATTTTCATTACCATCAGTTGGCAAATTAAGTCATTATTGACATTTTGCAATTAAATACAAATTCTTCAAACTCATAATTACAATTAAGATTTAATTGCAATCATGACTCCTCAAACGGGAGTTGGTATTACACCAGCTAGCGTGACATTTCGCCGGCGTATATAATCATTTAAACAAACAAATGCAATCAGTTGTTTCTGTACAGAAATGTCGTGACCGAAATGTCCCCAGACCAAAATGTTCCGTGACCGAAACGGCCAGACCGAAAAGGCCTGTTCCACCACTTACTTCTGTATTTTTACATGCAGAGTCAATTTAAAAAAACTTTGAAGGAAATAAGTTAAATTCTATCATAAATCATTTCATTCAGTTTCTTACATTTTTAAAACGATGGAAACGAATCTTTTTGCTTATGCTGCTGGTGAAAATCCAGGTAACTGCTTCGCTATTCTACAATACCAACCTGATTTTCTACATGGAAACGTTGCTTTTGATCCTATTTCGCAGGCCCAATCTGCGTTGGAGAGCTCACGAAGAACGCACCGTTTGTTGACGCGACAACGCATTTCATTGTCAGTGCAGTTCAGCGCGCCTGTAAAATAGTTGTCATGAGGCATTCTGTTTGCGTCGGCTGTTCAACCACTAGAAACGTCTGGATTCGTGCATGTTTCAACCCTGTCCAACTGAAATGATTTGCGCAGAACATCAGCGTTAATTGAACGGCGGTTCGTCGTCTCTAACCTCACCCATTGTTCTTGCTGGAGCATGTTCAAACATTTCTATGGAAAGTAATTTTCCCCCACTCGCCATTTGCTTTTCTAGTTCGGTTTGTTTTTCTTTTTAGAAAAAAGAGTAATTTTTACTATCCGTAGAATCACGTAATTGCGGAAAAAGAAGTCATAAATTCAAATGCAATTTGTAGTTTCAGTGCAAGTTCTAGATTTAATAGTTGCATTGACAATGGTTTCTGTCAAAATCAAGGAATGCGTAAATACACTTGGACAGTGACAAAAGATCACGGCAATTGCTTCAGTAAACTAAATTTTTGTCTTTCTCTTAAACAACAGTGTATTCACACGGGTTTTCAAAATATAGTTCACCAACAAATCAATCACTTTGTTTGTCAAAGCGCAAGTTTTGCGTTTCATTAAAGGTTGCATCGTTAAGTTTGGCTTGTTCACCTAGACTTTTAGACAGTCTTACGTTTAATTTTGATATTGTGATGGATTCATACGTGACTGAAATAGATGCAAATTTACTTATTCCTTCGTCNCTTCCATCCTTGCAGTCCTTTCTTCCTGTATGGACCCAATGACGGTCAATACACTGGTCATTTCGGTCACAGCGGAAGAAACCATCTTCAGGTCTGCACGACTTCAAACCTTTTTGATAAGAAAAGCATTTCACTGCAACAAACATAGAATTTCATTTAGTTATTTTGTCAGAGAGACAGAAGAAAACGTTTTTCCCATGCTTTAGCACACAACGATTTTTAAGTTGCCCAAATCCAAAACAAAATTTGTCGAGTGAAAGGTTCACAGTTGATTTGTTCATTGCAATGTAGGTGTGGTAAGAACCTTTATTTGCAGTTTCTCGCTGTTCTTTGTACTAACACAAAGTCTGAAACGAAATTAGTTTTGTGTCTGTTTTAGTAATTTCCGCTATAAAATGTTGCATCACAGAGATTTCTCCAACAGTATAGGAGGAAACCATTTGAGCGAAACCGGGCTCGAAATTTGTGAAGAACCACAAATGTTTTGCGCATCACGAAACTATTCCACAACCAAAAAATAGCCCTAATTAGTGAAGGTGGTTTGCTAAGAAAATGCTTAAAATTGTGCTTGACTTCGTCAAAACCGCCACAACCAAAAAATGTATTCAAAGAAGAAAGCCTGTTATCATTTCCCTTGGTAAGGACAAAAACGATCACATATTTTTATCAAATTTTGTAAAAGTCTGCCAAGTGCTGTTTCATCTTTCGGTCAATTTGACACCTGTTTGCATCCTTCTTGGCGACATTTTTCCGAACAAGCAGGGCCGGATTTGGCTGATGCGAGGCCCTAGGCTAATTCGCTTGTTAGGCCTCCTCTCTCTTCGTTACGAGGAAAAAATGCAAAACCGTTAATCCATTTGCGCAAAGCCGAAAATGACGATATTGAGGCTCCAAAAGAACGATAAACAAAAACATCTTAATCGTTACTCGTTACTGGAGTGCCCCACGGTCAATGTGCTTGTTGCTGCTTTCGACGCAAAAGCGTTCAATGACACAGAATTGTTAAAATCGTACTTGGGTGGCGGGAGCAGGCTTATTAATTTCAATAGGCAAAGCTACCCAAAACACCCCTGTTAAAATTTTGACAGCGCACATGGCCTATACGCTTTTTGTATGTTTCACATCTGTTTTTTCTTATCTGTGCTCTTAAAAACAAACACATTGTTGACATTCGTGTGTTGCTGCCTCGCCGCCTTAATGTCTTTATCGCGGAACGTTGATTGTTACCACGACAGGTCGGGGCAGTTGGCGTTTGTATTTCACGTTGAGTGTTGAGCGGGCCGTCCTGTTGTTGTCGCTATTCCGTGTTCTTGACGCTGCTCTTTGTTTCTGCCAGCGGCAACTGCGATTTTATGTTGATTAAAGCCTAGCGTACCAGAATCGCCTCGCAGGTCTCTTGCGTCACATACATTGTACGTATGTGTGGCACCATCAAGATGTTGAAGCACAACGTGAGGACTACGTTATGACTCGCTTACCACGGCTGTTAAAATCTCACACACATGAGCAAAACACGTCAAGTAAAACGCACCCAAATGGTTTCAACTGCCAAGTTCATGATTCGCGTTTTTGTTACTTTTTCAGAGGGCTAAGAATCGAACACAATGAAACCGTGAGGCGAAAGGATGTGAGGTTTAAATCAGAACCGTCGCCAGAATGTGTTCAATAGGAGGGCTTTACATTTGCGCAGGGGGACTTGACATTCAGAAAATTTGATAAAATCTCCACTGATTAATAGTGTTTCAAATTTAAATTTGGAGGGGCCGATCCCACAAATGTTTCCCCTTAGTGATGGGACTAGTTTAAACTTCCCTTATGTTGTCATTATTGAAATACCTATTAGGAAATAAAAAGGTACAATAATCGAAACAAGTGAGGCTAAACATAGCACAGCAAATAATTAAAAATGTTTTGTCCTGGCTTTCCTCATAACAAAATCATCAAGGAACTAATTAAAGTTTGTTTGTTTAAGTTTGCCACCAATAATGCCGCGAATGCTTAGTGCGGACAACCTCTCCTGGAACATTGCGACTCTTTAATTCATTTTTAATTTCTCTTGAATCTTGAAAAATACCTCCTGAGCAGTTAATGACCATCAAGCTAAGAAATAAGGGTCCGTGTGGTTAGATTAACTCATCATGTCCAAACGCACTTTTCTCATTTTTTTGCTGTTTCGATTCTTTGTGTCTTTGGGGTAGAGTTCTGCGGTTGCCATTTCCCAAAGTGAATTGCTTGCTATTCAATCTCATCAAGATCTTCTCTGATTTGCTTAGCACGGGAGCAGTATAAACTTACGCAAGTAATCAATAGCAATCTGATTTCTGAATGACTTTGTTACATCTAAAAATACTAATCGAGCTTTACGTAATAGAAACCCTAACAAAACTACTGAATTGCTCAGAAGAAGCAACTATGTTTATATTGAAAGATACTGCTGCTAGGCCTACACATAGCGCTTATCTGCAGTACAACCTTTAAGCTTTGATCAGGTGCATTTCAAACACGAACAGNCACAACTTTTTTCGCCTGATTCACACGTAAGAATCGACATGATTCACCAAGTGAATGACGCAACCACTGCGCTTTGAGTGTATCGACACAATAGTCGGCATGCAGCTTGACCAACGATCACATGGGCGTCTGCAGGGGGGGAAAGGGACATTTGCTCCCCCCCCTGAAATTGGGAC
>JGI24022J15233_10007510_pt1 | contig 12024 bp, 6 predicted proteins | sample Ectturendosymbi2_FD_15233 | JGI IMG/M metagenome (IMG submission 15233)
CCGAATCCGTCAGAAAAACGCAGGATCTTGCCGACTCCGGACCTGTGGCCACCTTTGGTATAGACCAGGGCTGGGGAAGCTAATTTCTATCACGGGCCGCAAAAACAATTGGTTTAATCCAAAAATTCAACCTTTATCTAACTATGAGAGATAAGGAATTCTCTTGGCATACTATTCAAGTATCTTCTTGTCATGGAGCTTCGTTTTGACGCGATGTTGTACTCTAAATTGGGTAACGAAAATTCTGACGTGGTCCATTTCAAATGTTCACGCGTGCCGCAGGTTCCCCACCCTGGTATAGACTCTTCTGGCACACTATAAACTGGGTTATTGGTTTCGTCTTTTCAATAACAGGTCGCAGTGCATCTGCTTTGGCAGTGGCTTTCTTTCGCTTGCTGGAACCTCTCTCACAAGCAAATTTCGACATTCTCAAGTTAATGGAAGTAAGGCTACTGTAGATCCACCGTTATCCTGATTACTTTGCAAGAAAGAAAACAAGTTACACGTGAACCTCACTTTGATAACTGAGCTAATAAGCTCAAGCTACAAATTGCCCTTACTAATACATCAATATATGTGTCTAGTTCAACGGTAGTTAAAATCTTTTTCTATGCATAGAGCTGTATAAAGGAATGACCCAAGTTTTCTACAAAACAATTGGAGTCAAGGAACATCCCAGCTTAACACGGGCCGTAGACCTATTACAAGTTTTGCTCCATGGAATATCTGCAGCCTTTATGGCTGCAGTGCAAGCTAGTCTTGCTTTATCCCGTATCTTACCAATAAAAAGTAACAAGAGAGATACCTGGGCTGAACGAAAGTACCTCCCTATGGCCTCGTGTCATCTGAAAAATGGATCGAGGCGTTTTGTTCCACACAACGTAACTAACCTATTCTCAACGTCATAAAATGAGAGTGCTCATCGTCATTCACTTCAATTCTTCGCGCACATTCTTCTACAGCAGTGGTTGCCAAACTTATTGAGGCCGTTACCCAAATCAAGGTAGCGATTATGTCTTATTACCCTCAATAAAATTTTTCGCATTTCATGTCGAAAATTTCTTTTGCAGTGATCGCTCATAATACAGAACAACAATGTGGTTTGGTTCCGCGTTACCCCCAGAAGAACCGCATATTACCCCCGAGGGGCAATTTACCCCCAGTTTGGGAACCACTGTTCTACAGAGATCTTCTGTTAGCAGCATAGTAAAAAATGTGCATTGAACCAAAACAAAAATACAGATATAATTGCTTACAAAAATGCTGGAAATTGTTCTTACTCCCAGATTTTGGGGCCCTATGGTTCAGCCTTTTTAGCCTAATGGTAAATCCGCGCCTGGACGGGGCTTTTGTACTCAATTTTTGGAACTTTGCATGGTTGAACACCAGAAACTTTCGAGTTCCGTAGCACCAAGCAACAATCTTGCCATAAACATTGAAACGTCACAATGCATTTAGAATCCCATCACGGGCCATCTTCAGCGTGGTAACCAGAACGTGAAGCAGAAGTAGCAATGCACGCATTTAGCAATTGTAATTGTTAAGTTAGTAATGTTAGCTGGGATAATTAGGTTCGATAACATTTTTTTGAATAATAGCACTTGCAAATTTTCATAGATCTCGGTTCTTTAAAAAATAAGTACATCCAAGAACGTACAAACTCTTAAACTCAAAAATCAAATTTTGGACCCCCAAAAATCTTTTTTCGGATTCCCAGGGATCTGGGAACCCCACTTACAGAGGGATCTTAAAGCTCTGAACAGCATGGCAGTATTTTTTACTACGTCTCACCTGCCGCAAGACTTCGTCTCGTTCTAATCAGATTTGAAGTGATTACACGTTTCACCCTTTTACTATACTGGTGTAACCAGCTCACATAAAGTAGTTGGGAAATAAATATTCTCTTTGTTCCTGTACGTGAGCAGTTACACGTTGAAGTAAAGCAATTTGAATCTTTTGCAATGTTGATGTCTTTAAATTTCCGATTTCTTTGTGTTAGCAGACATTTTGGAACGGTCGTGACAGCAGTGTGTGATCTTTGCTTGTTTATTGACTGTGCGGTGGCCATAAAAGGTAAGAAATAGTGAAACTGCAAATGGAATGACAAATTTGGAAGCAAATTCAACTCCTTTTGTGTGTGTTACACTGCCATCATCAGATTATATTATCTGTAGTGTTATTCAAATGTTTTTTTCTCGCCATTGATCATATTCATCGCGCAAGACCACGAATTCGTATCAGAAAGGCACACTTTCTTTCCACGTTGTTTTCTATTTTTAGAAGCGTATATGATAACTTCTATAATGTTATCCTATTCTTTTCTTCAAACGCATTGCTAGTTTGTAAGGTGACATGGTGACACCTTACAACACCAATCTGAGTATAGGCCTATAATTTGGCCCAACTTTAAAAACGTCTTATGTATCTTGACGCGCCATGTTAGTGCTCCCTCAGAACAAAAATATTTGGCTTAAACTTAGCACTTACCAAGCTTATCAAAACGGGTAATTTAAAAAAAGGAGTCACTGTAGCTTGTTAGAGCAAGGAACGCTCCAATTACCTTCGTTTTAAATTACCTTTCACAATCGTAAACGAGCTACTTCTCGGTACTGTCAACCATTTTTGAAAGGTATCTTCGCAAAACAATGCTTTTTGTTAAACAACACGACAGCACTTTTTACGTAAACAGATGAAGCAACACACACTGTATAGCAGAAAACATGTTTTTAAACTTGAATAGGATAGACTTTTTCAATGCATTTAATCGCTTGTTGTTCAGTGGATAAAATCATTTTGTAATATTGTTTGATGTTGAGATAAAAAAAAACAAAATACTAATTTAATTGCAAGAAAGTTTTACTGAGAACTTTATGAAGGTTTTATAAGATCTTTAAATCAAACACCTCATATCTGCACCATGCAATTTTGTCAAAATAGTAAAAGCACTTCAATCAACTTAATACATCAGTTAAGTAAATATTTATTTCAAATTTTAGATGGCTGGCTGTGTAACCAAATAATGGAGTTTATTGAAACCTAGGTACAACATACAAGAAAGACTTGTATATACCTGATGCAAATGCACTTGTAACTTCATCAATATTCCACTGAATTAAATAATCAGAAGATCCTGATATGAGGAAATCACCAGCCAGATTAAACTGAAGTGCACAAATAACAGAATGGTGGCCTTGCAAATGAATTTCCTGTTAACAATAACAACATAAAACAGTTGAGGGCCAAAATATAAATGTGTACGATGTCTCTAGTCAATAACTTTTTGGTTTAATATTTAAGTTGAGTATGAAGTTGCTAATTGGGACACTTATGCAAAAATAAAAAAACAATGCTTTGCATAAACCGTTATAGTCAGATCAGGTTTCTAGTAATGTTAAAAAAGCTCTGCAAAGGTTTTTTTGAATAAGATTTCAGGAGCAAAGATGCATAGAGTTACATAAAATCAATTTTTTTTATTAAAAAATTTGCTGATTGATTCGAATGCACCATCTTTGTGGAGACTAGTTACTTGAAATACAGGTAAGTGCAAGTCTGAATCATACAAGTCATGAAAGCAGTGCCCAGCCAGCTGATTCATGTAAAGCTTGCAGCAAACCTAGATTCTTTAATTGTCTCTGCAAAGCTAAATAACATCCTTTAAAATTCCACTGACATTCACGAAACCTGTTGCTGGCTGTCATGAACTTTAAGTCCTTGTTTTTCTTTATCAGTGTCAGCAACCAGGAAACTCACAACGTCTTTCACACACATGTAGAAAGATCAACTGTTTACTGAAATCAGCTTGGACAACGAAAGAACATGGAAAACATCGTACACAATGGCAACATCAATGTAAAAAAATCACAACAAATCAAGAAAGTTGCTTACAGAATTCTGGCAACCTGTCACTGCAGGAAAAATGTCTAAGCAGAGGGGTTTCTGTTTGAAAGCATCCTTGTATATCCATTTTGCAGCATTTTAGCAATGTTCCTTTTTTACACTTTTCCACAATGATTTTGTAAACTATGCCAAACAACTAAGGAATATATGTTCTGTCAGAATGCTTGCAAAGAGTTAATTGACCTTTTACTTGCAATTGCATTGAGTCCAAACTTTCATTGCCAAGTTTCCAAAAAATTTATAATTGGCACACAACAACTAAATCTGCTGAAAGAATGATATATATGGGACACGTAGATGTGGCCTCTCACTTTGTTTTCGCAACTTGTCAGGACCATATCAAAATACACAAAATGTACTGAAATCAGTATCAGTTTATTTAGGAACAACCACAAAAAAACATCAAATCATGCAACAGAAAAACAAACCACATTAGAACAGCCTTTATTTTGTTCCCAGGACATCTGAAATAACCATATGGTTCTCTAGTCAGATGCCCTGATGAATAAGGGAAAAAAAAGAGAAAAAGAAACAAGTGCTGACTGAACAGCACATTTTAATAATGATGATCCACGCTTGGTAGCATGGCATGTCATGTATTGCCAGAGCATATCTGGAAAACAACATCTGCCCTTTCATAATACAAAATTATTAATTTGTAGCNTTTTGCAAGTAATCATTTGTTTGCTTTGCTGATTTTCAATGGTGATATCATTGCTCTTCTTGAAGTTTATGCTTTAATTTAGCAACAAATAGGTGATAATTTGGTATTGAATGAATTGTTGGATCGATGGAAGACCATATTCCTATTCCTGTATATGTAAATGACTTTTGAGCTATTTTTAATCTAGTCCAAGGAATGGCATATTCAATACTTGATCATTGTTTTGTATGATAAGAATGAATATCTTTAATTTTTGTGAAAAGGTCCATAAATTGTTTGGGAACTAATCTAAAATTAATTTCATACATTAATTTACTGATTTCTAGTTCAAAGATTCTGTTTATGTGAAACAGAATCTTTGAACATGGGCAACATTACTAGAATAAACAGCTGGTATTAGAAACAATAATTTTATCATTGTAAATGAACTTGGCAGGGCAAATTTGTATGTCAAGATTAAGGGCAGATGTAGTTGAATGACTCTAATAACTAATCCATGATTCCAAATATCATATGGTTAAAAAAATTTTTTGATTGCATACTATGAACACTTGGTAATGAACCAATGAACAGCAATACCAAATGTCATACAATTCATCAGTAATCCAATACTGGGGTACTGGGAATTGCTTCAGGTTTGGGTGCAATTTTCTGATTTGATGTTTTCAAATTCTCAGCCTGTCACTGTATAATGAAATTGTGATTATTAACTAATTTTGAGACCTGTTTAACGGTAACTTTTTCAAATTTCACAATGTCAACAAATGTTTTGATCACATTGCACATAACATTAATATTTGACAATGTGAAAAAGAGTGCAAAGATTTTAAATATCATTAAGACCCTGTCATAAATAAACTGGAAAAACACAAAGCACATGCAAGTGCTCCGCAGGAACTTCCTACCAGAAAACTCTGGAAAAATATCATTAAAATGAAATCCATGCTCCCATCCATGGTGGAGGGTGCAACAGGAAATGATGCTGTTGCACCATCCATAGTGAAGGGTGCAACAGGAAATGATGCTGTTGCACAAATGTGGAAAAACTTAGCACATCACTTATGCTGACCCAAAGTGCATGTTTTTATCTCAATACTCTTCTCTGTGTTTGTTTAATCTAAGGAAAAATTCTGCAACAATGCATGAAAACTATTATTGGGCCTATTTTTGAAAATGTGAATGGTGATATAAATGATGCTGGTAACTAATAACTACAGCCTCTTTCACTGGCAACAATTATCTCTAAATTATTTNAGCATTATATTTTATCCAGAATTTGACCATTTNTTACCACCACTGACTACTGGTTTGGTTTTAAGTCACAACGTNGAACTGACATACGTGTAATAAGAACAGATTGTATCATATTATGTAAACAAAGGCNTTTAGTGTTTTCAGTATTTTTAAAGGCATCTAAGACATTTGATGAAATTAATCACAACTTACTTTTTCACAAAACCAATTAAGTGCAATGTACCAATGCACATACCAGGACTACTTGTGAATTGGTATAGCAATCAGACCATGTAAGTCATTAGTTCTTAACCTGGATTCGATCGAACACCTGAGGTTTGATGGAGCTGTTTCAGGAGTTGGACAGTGACCCTCTTAATTACAAAATTCAGCAAACGTTTTTGGTTATATTTTATTAATAACTATATGTCAAACTATAACAGTCTTCAGTTTCATGGATTAGCGCAACACTACCCATGACAAAAGTAAAGGTACAGCATAGGAGATGTTGGATGAAGCTTGACTAAAAGCATAGTTACGATCACAATAAGCTAATCACAACAGTCTTTACTGTATTATTAAATCACTTTATTTGTGTGATGCAACAATTCCATCATCATCTTGTTTGAAGCAAATCTTCATTGCACATACTACACTGCCCATAGAGCTATCATGGCTAGAGTTATTCCCTTCATCAGCTTATAGCAAGGAAATAGAAAACAAAAGTTACCTAGATATTGTACATACTGTCAAGTTCATGGAGGAAATTATCGCCCACGTCAAACCACTTTTGGGAAATCAGTAAGTATGTAATATTGTGTAATAATTGCTAGCAAGCTGTAACTCTCAAAAGAATTCATGCATCTATACACTGCCCAACAAAAAATATTTTTTCTTTTATGCCAGAATGTTGGAATTAATGTAGGGTAACTTGGGGCTGCTGAACCAAAAAATGATATTAGTTTTCCTAAATTGGTTCTAGTTTTTTAGATAAAGGCATTTTTTTATCCCGATCATGAGTCAAAATGGCCAAGAATTGCGCCATTTATGATGTCACTCACAAAAAATCCGCAACCCAAAACCAAAACAAATTTTTTTCATTGCAAACGAGAAGACTTGCCAAGTCTTTGAGGGTTTGAACAGCTCTCTAATGCTTTCGGCGCTGAAGATATTCCCATGCAAAGGCACGTGCAAACTGCTGGTTTTAGGCCGAAAACTGTAGGCTACTGTCTCTGAAAGTGTTGACATAAAAGGTTTTAACTGCTACAAAAAAAGGAAGTGGGAATATCCAGATTTAAAATCAGCAAGTTGACCAGTTCTACATTGCGAAAGCATTCCTGTGCCTGCTTTCACTTTACTTCCTTAGCTTCACGATTCAGATAGTGAAGAACCACATGCGCTAGAGTGTAATGAAACAAGTGGAGGCAGTTGCAGTGAATACAAAGAAAGATCTTAAGTCCAAAGCAATTTACACAGCAAGAATCAAATGATTTGATCAGAGATCTGAATTTATCAAAACAGGGATCTGAGCTTTCAGCACACAGGCTGAAAGATAAAAACTGCCTGCAACCAGATGCTAAAATCACAGTTTACTGAAATAGGGAAACATATATTCTATCCTTATTTAGTCAAGACAATGACCTTGTATATTGCAACAACATAATTGGACTTCTCAAAATGAAAATCCCAAACTATAGACCAGAAGATTGGAGACTATTTATTGGGAGTTCCAAAAGAAGCTTAAAATGTGTTTTTCTGCACAATGGTAACCACTTTGCATCTATACCAATAGCTCCACTCTGAAAATCTCAAAGAAGAGTATGATAACATTAAAATGGTGTTACAAAGGACTTGTTATGACGAACACCAGTGGTCAATTTGTGTTGACCTTAAAATGGTGAATTTTTGCTTGGACCACAAAGTGGATATACCAAGCATCCTTGCTTTATGTATTTATGGCATAGCAGGGCAAAGCAACAACACTGGAGAAAACAGTGTTGGCCTACAAGAAATACTCTGAAAGTTGGTGAAGAAAACATCACAAGGGAATCACTAGTCGAAAGAGAAAGAATGATATTGCCACCCCTCCATGCTAAACTTGGCTTAATGAAGCAGTCTGTTAAGGCTTTAGACAAAAGTGGAGGCTGCTTCCAATACTTATGTAGATTTTTTCCTGAATTGAGCCTTGAGTAACTAAAAGCGGGGATTTTTGATGGTCCAAAATTCGTAAGTTCATGAGCGACCCAAATTTTACAAGAAACATGATTGATATTAAGCTTTCTGCTTGATCCAGCATCATTGCTTTTGTTAAAAACTTTGGGAAGTAACCACAGAGCACCGAATTATGTTGACTTCGTTGAAGATACTGTATGCTTATAAAATACCAAGAAATGGGAACAAACATGAGCATCAAATCCAATGGTATCTTACACGGATTTCCTGAAAACTTCGGTGATTTTTTGGAAGAGCAAGGTGAAAGATTTCACCAGGACATAAAAGTCATGGAGGATAGATATTAAGGAAGATGGGACATACATATGATGGGTGAATACTGCTGGTGCCTTCAGCATGATTGCCCTAATGACCCTCATCACAGGAAATCAAATAAGCAGCGTTTCCAAAAATGAACCAAAACCTGAAAAAATCTCATTGTCTTCTGCATAACATTTCAAGAGAAATTGTCTTAGTAATTTATTGTGTTGATTTGTTTTAACAAACTTGGGTGCAAATAGGCCTACTAGACATTGTGAAAGCTTATATGGCATACATTTGCTTCCACAATGAGATGCTCAAATATCTCAAAAACTAGAGCCAATTTAGTGAAACTGATATTATTTTTGGATCCAGTAGCCCTAAACTACCTTAAATTCACTCTAATATCACCGGCACTAAAAATTGTGTTGAGCAGTGTAATAATTTGATTGTAAGAGTGGTGCTCCACACATCAATTTCATACATCGCATCACGTGTTGCACTTGCACAGACACACACTCGTATCAAAAATGCTGTTTCCAATACTCGCTTAACCTATCACAATTGTTGTTCAAACTGCTAATAACTTGTGAGGGCACGCTCTCAATCATCACATTTTTATGCAGCTATATAAAGAAACAAACTCATAATTATAAGTCATTCTCCAGCCTTCTGAAGTTCGTTGGCTATCAGGGAAAGGTGATAAATTGTGTTTTTGCTTTGTGTGCAAAACTATCCAAGTTTCTGCAAAATGACAAACACCAGCATTCAAAACACTTTGAGGGATTAGGTTTCCTTCTCACCTGGCTTATTTGGCCAACACCTTCGGTGCCCTTAATCACATGAAAGCTTTTACAGAAATTGGAAACATATTTTGAGTACTACTTACCTGACCAATCATAGTATCCAGCATGGATTAGTCATTCATTTTGACACTACAACTGCAGATATAAACAATCAACACACATATGACATCACTGAGCTTCAGGAAGTGAGATTAAAAAGCATACCCTCAGCACAACAAATCTTCATGTTTTGGTGCCATACCAAATGGAAGGTTATACCCATATCACTACATTAGCCCTTGTGGTCGTCTCATCATTCATAATGGCATATTTATGTGAGCTTGCATTTTCTATACTGGACGTTAATACGTAAAACGGAAGAGACTCCCCTGTGAAAAGGACCTGAGGATTGGTGTTTCTAAAACAAAGCCAATAATGCCCCAGATTGTCGCCAGAAAATAACATTTACAAAACAATGAATTGTTAAGTTTAAACTGTTGGTTGATTCTGTTTCTGCAACCAACACATGCTTTCTTTTTGCTATTTCCGTTTCCTGTTATCACTGTGCAGCAAATTGGGGTTCGAAACAAGCTTGAAGTATAACGTAGGTCAGTGGCATTTTCAGTGGCCTGTGGAAGCAATCAGGAAAAATCTTCAAATCTGAAATTCGTTGAAAAGTGTGTGTGGTTACATTTGTCTCACTGAATTGCTTGCGCTGGATAAAGTCATTTGCACAAGAAGAATGAATATAATACTTCTGTGTACCATTATTGTTTTATTTATTTATTTTACGATAACATTAGAAAGTACAGCCCTCTGTTGGAGCACCTGACTGGATAACCTCTGTTTTTTTCAGTGCTCCAGCGTTCACTGTCTTGAAGAGTACATCTAGCACAATGAACTCAGTGCCACCAAATAAACCTGCGTATCTATCTGCTAAACGCAGACTTCTCAAAATGGCCCCCGAGGCAAATTTATTATCCATCCCTGCAATAGGTAATTTTAATTAGAACAAGCACACCATCTAATAAAAATGTACAAATGCTAACGGTGTTAGAGACTGTAGAGAGAGCTTTTGGAAATTAGTCACCAAAGATAGATTTCCCAAACTGAAATATTTCATACTAAAATGCATTCGAGGTTTGGAAGCACATGCGTGCATGAGAGTACATTTTCTATGATGAAGCAAGTCATATCTAAAAACATAAATGGAAGGGCGGTCGAAACACTGGACGATAGTCTTCGACTTGCTACCACCAATACTTGTATTGATAAAGGAACGATAGTGTCAAAAGAAGCCTCAACCACAGGCATCCCACTGATAGAGATTTGTAATAAATTGCTGTTTGCTATTGTGTAATAATTCCAATAACGCACTCACTTATCTTCCCTTTTTTAGTTTAAAATCTTGTGATCTGCTGTTTTATACATCGTTTTATTGGAAGTGGCCCACAGTTACCACGTTTTTGTAAAATGGCCCATAGGTCAAAGGTAGTTGGACTGCGCTGATGTAGGTGTTCAGAGGGTTTGCAAAGGTCAAGAACCACTGATGTAGGTGAAGTGTGGCTCTTGCTTTTCAGACCCCTTTACCACAATCCATGTGACAAGACAATGGGGAGATCTGAGACCATATCTATTTGTTGTTTAACTTGATAACTTTCAGTCCAGTTGAGCGCAGCAAGAGCAGGTTGCACTGTGGGAAATATGACTATGAATCGCCTATTGTGTGCTGATGACATGTATAATTTCTAAATAATTGCTATGATTATGCTGCTGAACATGAAATTGATTGCAATTTTAACAAGACAGTCAGTGTGGCTTTACCCCTAAAAAGTACTAAAAAGTATAAATGACCTGCTACACCAGTTCCTTCCCTGAATAGCATTATTGTGAATTCAGTGAAATAAGTCAAATAACTTGGTGTATACTTCATGCCTCACAGAAAGATGGCATTGACACTCGCATTCATGTGAAATTACATTTATAGTGCAGCAAACTATTTCAGAGGAACCTTTGCCCAGTACTTTACTGCAGTTGAAAAGACTTTCATGCCTAAAACGCTTTATTTCATGCCTATTGCATACCAACGTATGCTTGCCGATTGTGGAGCAAATACACGCAGACTATTATGAAGCACTTACGTGATGCATACAACAATGCCTACAGAATTATGCATTACATAACCAAAAATGTAAGTGTTCACCTACACCAAGTTAACCATCTTGTCAAAGACTTTTGATGCATTTTTGAGAAACAATTTGTATCCTTTTTTTAACATTGTGTACCTTCATATAACTTTTTTATCCAGTTGCTTTAAATATCTGATGCTTTTTACAAACTTTCATTTTTCCTCAATTATTTAACGCTCCTGTGTGACTGCGACCAACTGAACTAGTTGTTGATGCATTGTACCAGTGTACACATCTCATCAGTATTGTGTTTTGCATAACAATGAAAACCTTCCATGTGCTTTGTGGCACCTCGGGATTTCTTTATTTTCTTGTTATTCCTCTATTGCTTCCAATGTGCAGACAACATGTGCAAACTAAGCATACAAAAACTAAGACATATAACTGGTAAAACTTTATCTGCCAAATCCTGCTTTTAAATTCAGGAAACATAATTGACTGTCGATCTCATGAAACATGCACTGCAAAGCATTTGAAACCTTGATTGGAACAATTCGCATGTCTCTGTGCACCAATGTGCACCCCCATCTGATTTTCTTTTACTCTTTTCTTTGTTAGCTGTTTACTTCAACGTTTGATGTTAGAATGCTTTCATTTCTCTCCCACCACTGGATCCCTGTATGATGGGTGAATGACGTTATAGTTGGGGTGCTGTTAAAGTGTTTTGCTCCTATCAGTGTTGATTGTGTGCAAACTGTTAAGAGTGGTGTTTTCTCGAACTTTCCTTGGTGTAAGTTTGCCACGATCTCCACGGCGCTGATTGCTACACTGTTTCTGCCGGCAA
>JGI24022J15233_10007514_pt1 | contig 12021 bp, 10 predicted proteins | sample Ectturendosymbi2_FD_15233 | JGI IMG/M metagenome (IMG submission 15233)
TTAAATTAAATTAAATAAGACTTGACTACCAAATATTATTGAAATCGCCCCACCCTTATCCATACTGGCTAGATCCGCCCTGTTCTCAAGCAAGTTGCGAATTTCTAGTCAGCGTTGTTGCACACCTGTGTGGCGTCGCTCTGCATGCGCTCGCCGTCGATTGTATCGTTTATCCAGTATGTTTGTGCTATGGCTTCTTTTGCGTTAATTGGCATCTGACCCATTTGCCTCGCTTATAAACCGTACTGTATTGTGTTTACAGGCAAAGGTAGTTTCGATTGTTCTAGTGCAGGGATGGCCCGCGTGACCATGTAATATGACCCGCGTTATAATTGCCTTTATCCAAATGGTGTTGAATTTACGTTTTAAAGTAAAAAAATGTGTACCGGGCTGTATTTTTCATTATATGATATAATCAGGATTTTTGCGGCCACCTGCGATATTCCACATTTCCTGTAGCCCGTGATGGCATGCAGGTTCCTAGCAACCCTTTAGCGAGTAGAATTTCGAATTGTTACTGAAACAGTCATGGCGTTGGCATGAGCGTCGGAAGGATATGTTCCAGGGGATGCCAATATGGGATTTTTTTATAGCTAAACATAAAGATATTTCCATGGGGGAACAAAAAGTGATGACATCTCATTTTTCCTTCTCGAAACTAAGAAAGCGACCTTAAAATTGTAATAGAAAAATTTTCAAATTTCAAAATCCAGGGGCGACCAAGCCCCGCCCTGCTCCCCTTCCGACGCCCATGGGCGCTGGTCTAACGCGAATGACAGCGATGACGATACCAGCAACCCGTATCCTCTTTTGGGGAAACAAGCAATATCAGATCACTATCACTGTATGACATAAATAAAGGTGACACTGATTTGGCTAAAAGCATCACCGAATGCCACTGTATAAAATGCATCGATGGGTAGCGCTAAGCAAACAGTAACCGCAACGAATAAACACATGAATAAAATCATTGAATAAAACACTTACGAAAACAAGTATAAAACGGAATCGAAACTTTTCGATAAACGCCCAAATTCACAGAGCAACATCAGCTGGGACAAATGATAAAACACACAGTAGCATGTTAAGGCAAACCATGGGAACAAATAATGGCTTTTACGACAAAACTAAAGCGAAAAAACAAACAATACAATGTCACAGAACAACAAAAGCTGGTGCAAATGATATCGCAGAGCAACAACAGCTGGGCCAAATAATAAAACACTAAATACGATGTTTTCGCAAACCGTGAAAACACAAATCATGGCTTTTGCGACCAAACTGAAGAAACCCACGACCATGTTTACGTTCAAACTCAAAGGCGCGTAGGTTATACAAAGTTTTGAACAGGAAAGGGTGTATTTTCCCTAATATTTGACTTTTTGGTTCCAGCCTACGTGCACTCCACATCAATGGCGGCAGTTGGATAGGTTTCGTGCAATTATATTTTGGTTTAGAAGACTTCATTTGGCCTTGCCGTTGTTAGCAGGCTAATCACAATCGGTGTTATGTGAAATCATTCAGACTTAATAAATGTGGTGCACAGGGACGCCGGAGCAGAGATGGGGCAGGGGGCCAGTAAAGCCGTTGAGCGCAATGGGAACTTACAAGTAACAAAACAAATCGTTGCCAACTACTTTTGTTTCTGTTCAGCAACAATGTTGACCTCAACAATAATAACAGAAATCATAGAAAACCACTCTTAATGTTCTAGGTGGGCGAATAGTTGCAATAAATTTACTTCAAGTTGATCTTGATAAACCATGAAATTAACTATGACACGTATGAATAGATACCTCCGTCCCCGTTGTCCCCCTTTTTAATGGTCATGGGGAGCACCCTCTCCGTCATGTTGCCGTTCTTCGGCGTCCCTGGTGGTGCATACACTTAGCTTTACCAGAAATTTTGTGGACGTCTCAGGAAACGTTTGCAGTTGTTTGCAGATAACGAGATAACTGCAACGGAGATAATAATAAGTCATCCCAAAGCGACTTCGTTATTTATCTGCATTTATTTCAACCTTGTACGATGCGTATACTGCATTTGATTAGTTCTTACCCTCGTCTTACTGCTCATAGTGTTATGACGTTGTCAAAGTACGCTTTGCAATTTGTATTCTTCGCGCTTGTAATGGCTATTGGCATGATTCGGTTTCTCAGTTATTTACAGAAGTCAGGTTTTCGAAATTTGATAATTATCAATTTTTTTCTTGCGAGCGCACTGCACAGATAAGTTATGATAAAAATTACTGTCAGTGTTAAACACCGGTAAAATGAAAATAGCGAAGTTAGCATTTACATAATTTTTCTATTTTTTATACAGCATCAATTTCCAAAACGGCAAAATAATCAAGATGTTGTGCATGGTAACTGAACCATCTTGAAACTGACATCATCTCCAGACATAACGACAAATACGCTGTTTTTTTCACACTACACACCGCAGCAGTCGTGGTTTTGAACCTATACGCTTTGTACACACGCACCTTCCTTCCGGGAACACCCCACTCTAAAAATAGGACATAATCTTCGAAGTAAGCTGCTAAAATTTTGGTATCATTGCATAAAAATGAAAATTAAGTGCTTTTTCGCTGCAAGGTACAATGTACGTTCTTTGTACAGTTTAGCAAGGAAACAAAAATCAATCGCATCGATGGAAATATTAAACGATGACATTTTAAGTGCAACTGCTCGGAAGAACATATTGAAACTTTTGTGTTGAGCTATCCAACTGGATTGAAAACTCCACGAACCAGCACAACTTCCTACGCTCTTTTGCCAAGATTGAAAAGCTTTCTGGTTCTATAAAATCTACTATAACCAGAAGCAAGGTAGCTAACACATACTTGTGAACGATCTCAACACTTTCGAGCAACTAGTTTGTATAATTGCTCTAAAAACAGGAATTGGTCATATTGAAATAGTGTGGTTTTGACTGACTAAGTGGCCACTTGCCTTCGCTGTCTAAACAACAGACTTTTTAGCGTTTTAAACCAGAGAAGTATCCTCTTGTTTGATTAACCGCAAATTCTGAAGGTTCTCTTCATCACCTGGATTTGACTGCAATTGCCTGGTACCACCATTTCGGTCTCTTGTCGTTTTAGCTGCTATGCATGACCTGAGTTTGAACAAACCAAAAGCAATGCAACGCAGGAATATGGTGGCGAATGCTGCGCCAATTGAAATTCCAGCAGCAAGGCCAGGGCTATTTGACCAGTTTATTACAGCATATACATTGGAAGCAGTGCCACTAACGTGGAGTATTACTGAATAGGTCGTGTAAATTATGACAAATGCGAAGCTGTGAACGACGTGCAGGAGCCGTTCTGGAATGTTATTTACAAATAAGTCGACAAGCATCACCCCAGTAGTCAAAGCGTGGTTATTGATAGCCAAGCTCAATGGGTCGTCCGGCGCAGGTGTCGAAGGACGTGGTATCAGCGTCCAGAAAGTAATAGTTACAAGCAGAGCAATGTCGAAAGCGACGGAGTGCAATATCCAATTGAGTTTGTGAAACCATTTTAAGCGACTGGCTGAAAAAAAGATAAAAAACTAGGATTACTTTGGCTTAATCTGAACAAGTGCAAAATTGATGTAGCTTTAATGATTAACCTTTCAAGTTTGCTAAGATTTTTTATTTTGAAAGGGAAATCAGGGTTGGTCATTTCGAAATTGTAAGAGCAATGGTGGGTCAGACAGTCACGTTTGTTAAGAGGAATTCCTCTGCCGTTTTTTTGTCAGAGATAATGTTCGCTCAAAGCAAGAGAAAAATGACAAGAGAAAAATGACGATTGCTACCTTATTCCAAGCAAGTCATTTATTAGGCGGACTAATATAGGGACCTGCAAATCTTTACAAACTTCAATCAAGTTAAGCGACGAATTGCAAGTACGACTGGAATGCACTCGTCTTAACCTTTCAAATTTCCTTTGTTTCTTGTATAGGAATAAATTCAGTAACTCTATTGATTAGAATTCAAGACGTTCTACTACGACTTCAGCGTATCAGAATCTCTACCATTTTTACACAATATTTTCGAAGAAAAGATGGTCAGACAGAATACCTGAAACAACAAGACTGTCCCGTTCTTCGATTGCCGCAGGTGTAGCTTCGCCTGCATCATCCTTGCACGACTTTCGAGTGACTATTCTGTGAACGCAAACTCCGAAGGACATTCCGAAGTACAACATTATTGTCCAGACTTGCCAGTTGGTCAGATAAAACAAGTAGCTAGTTTTGTTTTCATAAATCACTATGGCTGCAACGATCCATCCCAACCAATAGAGAAAAAAGAAGCATTTGTACGCGCAGAAGATCCAGATGTTCTCTCCCCACTGTAAATATAGTTAGTGCATCGTTTGACCACTTTACTGAGAATCACTAACAGTTGGTCTCTTTGCTTGACCGTCGACTGCGCTCGGCAACACAGTTTACAGACAGCTAAGACGATTTCGGTTCGTTCCCAGCATGGTTTGACTTTGAGGTGACTGCGCCATTGATCGGGACAACTGCTGAAACCCAATCGGTCAGATTTGCATGGGGTTAACATGCAAAAGTTATGAGATAGCCAACCGCATTTCTAATTTTTACATTTACAAAAATAATTTTTACGACATTTTAACATAAAAATATTTTCCACCATAAAGTACAAGAAACGGCTTCATCACCTACGCGCGAGGTTCATGGAATGTGAGTTTACAAAAGCTTTTACAAGTTGAATGTCAAATGTAGGAAGTGGAGCGGTGACTTACTCTCGAGCAAGAGACGGTTTCGGCGTTTATAGCTTTACCGGTAGAGCACATGGTCAAACTCTGCGCTAAAACGTTCCTTAAACTATCACAGGCACCTACCTGCGATGTGTAAAATCGCTCAGGAGTGCAATCGTGGTACTTGAAATGCTTTAGTTGAAATTCATAAGTAAACCAGTTGCCCATTATTACGGCTATTTATTTCAAACTACGGAATTTGATTAAGCACGTCAGCACAGCAGCACTTTAAAGGCAATGATAAATTATATCTGTTTCCAATCGAAATAAAATGATGATCACTAAACATGGCCGGAGATAGAAAGAAGCACATACTTTTTCAAATGCTTGTTTTCTACTTTTAACAGAATTCCAAATGTACGATGTTTTTGTTTGCAGATTTGCCAGTCTTTAATTAAAGTAAACCTCTAATTTTTTCAAAAACAAGTCGAATCGGCTCACCTGCTTTGTGACAAACTGGCTGCTTTGTTTGCAAACTTAAAACACTACGAAAGTTATTTCAAACAGGAAATTTGTGATTTATCAACAATATGCAGCAATTTGTTTTCAACAATTGAATGTGTATGTGACTAGGTATTAAACTACAAAACTTTTTATAAGTCAAAAGAACATTTGCACAAAGAGTGGATTGCACTGTAAAGGGTGTCCACAAAGTATTGGTACATAGGTGGTGCCCCAGCCCATTTTGATACAGTTGTTAGAGATTGGCTGAATGACACATTTCCTCACTGGATTGGAAGAAGGGGTCATGTGGAATGGTCCCCTCGTTGACCAGACCTTTTTCTCCTTGACCTCTTTTTCTGGGGTATGTTAAGAGAAAAATAGTGTAATCGATAAAGGTTACAGATTTGAACCACATGAAAGAACGCATTACCAGTCAGTGTGCTGAAATGGAGACCTAATCCACCGAGTTGACCTAAACTTCGCAAAGTGCATCCAATTATGCATTGAAAATGTTAGAAATCACGTTGAAAATATTATTTATTAACATTGCAATTGAATAAAATCGTTTTGTTTTAAAAAGTACGTGTTCTTTTACTATGTACCCAGACTTTATGCGTTTTTTTCCATGTACCCAGACTTTATAGAAACCCTGTATGTTAAGCAACATGTTAAGTGGCAATCCGGTGTGTCAGATTATCAGGTCTTGAAACACCATTTGCAGAAGCTGCGTATTTTTCTCGCTTCTCAGTTTAGTGAATACTGCTTTTTGTCTTCTTCAAATCTTATCACAAGATTTTAATCAAATTTACAAATCCTGCAACTTCCTCATACCTCACTGAAATTATCGACATATCGTGAGTGCAGCACGTTTCCTTAGTGGTCAGTAATACTGTACGGTTGTTGACTGGTTTGAGCAGATTTTGCTGCTTCTTTTCTCGTCATATCACAACGGAAAGTTGATGAAAGTCCGACCATAAACACAAATCGAAATCATCCTTTGCACATTTGAAATATGACGATTACTTTGTAAGCATATGATCAACTGACCTGAGTCGTTGTGTCCAGACATTTACCGGCTTGTAGGCAATGTCTTTGCAAACAGGAAAGTTTTCGTTCACCACAAATGTTAATTTTCTAGTAAAATATTTGTGCGCCGTGGCAAGTTTTTTCAGAAGATAGGTAATCGTTGCAGTTAACAAACTGTGTAAATCTTTTTCGATCGCTAAGCGTGTTCTGCCACCAGAAGGGTTGACTCTGTGTTCATATGTTATGTAAGTCACTTTACTTTAATGAAATAACTTATCTTCACCCCATTAGCCTTTTGCTTCGGTTTATGTTAATTCAAGTGAAAACAAAACCAATTTTTTTAATTAAATGTTTTTGAAATTATGAAAAAAACGTACGTGCATTAGAGACTTTATTTAGGATTACAACTTAGCTCTATACGTATTGGTGCTGATCAGGCACAGCTTTGCAAAACGTGAACATTTAACTATCCTGATCTAGCAGAACACAATAGGTTTATAAATATGGTTCTCTGCATCGCTGCTCATTTCGCAGCGTTTGCCGTTGTTCTTTGGGGTATTTGCTGTTGCTTTTCGTCACTGAATTCCCGTGGGTGAAGCTCAGGTTGACTGCTTCAGTTTTTCGAGATTATCAATGTTTAGCTTAAATTTTGGCCCTGTGTTGACATGTTAACAAGATTTCACTTCTTTTTTTAATACTTTTGCCTAGGTTAAGAAGAAAATATTGTCTACTAAAGCCATTATCACATTAATCACCAGCAATGTATGTTTTGTTGACCACTCGTTCTATTCGCAGGCGCTCATGAAAAGCTGTAGCGAACCCAGCGAGAAATAAAAACATCTCACAATTAACCAATACTTGAAAAACGTGACGTGCAAAACAACCTCGACTAACGTGGATTGTGAGCAATAACAACCTTTGTGGTGGGAGTTGCTTAATTCTGCTTCTCAAGAATGCCATCCATTTATTGTGCTACTAAGCTATTACAAACTTTGCAATGATTTTTGTTCAAATTGGTGACTCCAACCGTGTCACTCTAATTTGGTTACTCAATTAACGATACGCATCAATGACAGACCGAGATCGTGTGCACAATGTCCCGGACTTTAGATTAGAGACATACCTGTATTTTCAGTTTTTGTAACATACTGAGATTACGAAATTGTGTATAAGATTTGAATAGCTTCGTCCGCTTTAAATTAAAGGTTGAGAAACAGAGTGCTGTCCGATTTTTTTTTTTACTTGCGTCTAATTGGGTTTGTCAACTGCGTTTTGACTCGTGGTTCGTTTTTAGTAAGCAGTAGCCTGCGAAAACGTCTTCCGTACAAACGAGTACGTCTGTATCTATACTTCTTCAAAGATCTTCAAAAAGTATTTTCAAACCGAAAGAGTAGCAAAATCTTTATTTTATAGGCAGCAGTGTGTTCAACAGCGGTTCCGAGACCCTCAGGCGGCTCCCAAGGACTCTCTGTGCGGATCTCAGTCTCAGTAGTCTTTGGTAACACCTCCAATATTTTGTGCAACAGTCTTCGTTCAGCAATAAAACAAAACGTGTCAATTGACTTGTGGTAAAAATATTTCAGTGCGGTTCTCTAACACACTTGTAGGTCTGCATTTGGCTCCCTTCAGCGAAAAGGTTGAGAACCATTGAGTTACAACATAATCGCACCCACAAAGCAATGAGTTTGTTTTTCTACATTTGCTCTGTTTGCAATGCAAGCCTGTTAATTTGTGCAGTTCTTCCGTTAGCAGTGACTTCCATGAAATATTTCGTCACGTGAAAACCACACCCTACTGTACTAGATCGACCTCAAATAACAAGTCTTCTGCAGCTAATCCGATACAAAACCAATACATTACGTGGCGTAATATATTAAAAAGGTCAAAGTTTTTTTGGATAAAATCGACGTCAAACCGCAAAAGCAAGTCTTTCAAAAAATGTTGTAAAATTTATTCCGCTCAACACTTTTTAGAAGATTTGAAAGAAAATATGGTCCACCCAAAAAAACACACAATAAAACATGGATGGTGACAAGTTTAAGCAACAAACGCCAGGATTTTTTCCCATACTTATTTGCTGGTGGTGGTTTATAGCTATAGAATCTGTTCGTTGTTATAGCTGTTGGATAATTATTTTTCAAGTACGTTGTCAAACACCTGTAAGTGACACTTTGAAACGGAGAAGGGCAAAAACTAACTGATTCGAAAAAAATGAAATAACTGTTACGTTCAATAGCGTTTCTCTATTATTTTACGGGTTTTGTCAATTTGCGCGAGCAAAAGGTTTGTGTTGAAACAGGCAAAACGAGATTGAAAGAGACATTGAATCAGCTTACTTGCTAAAGAATAACTTTGCAACGGTGTTTGTTTGCCACCAGTGCAGGTCGGCGGTGGAGAAATCCGTGCATCGCTGAGACGACGAGGCCCAGGTTCGAGGTTGCCACCAAGCAAAAATGCGTTTTCAAAACAAAAGTCGTAAAAGGCGTCCCACAACAGTTAATGAGGCTTTGGCCGTAATTGTCAAATTCTTATGCCCCCCAAAAATTTAGAAACAAAGGTCAGGTTTTCGAGGCCGGGTTTGTACCACGAAGTTAACGTTTTATCGTAATAGCATAAGAGTTCATTTTGCAAGTTGTGACATATAAAAATAGCAAGCGTGCGGTGGACCCAGTAATCTTCAGATAAATTAACGCTTATTTAAGTGACAATAAAGTGACTTCGCCAAATCCACTTCGCATGGTTTCATGACAATAGCCAGTGTCTAGTGGAATTAGCGGTCGTGTAAGATCTGTGCCCGATTGTAACCATGAAATTGATGCGTGTTTTTTTCATTTTGCGAAAGTTGATCTTTTGGAAAATATTTGGAAAAAATTAACCTGTCCCTTCTTCAAACACCACGTGCAGATTTGGAAAGGAGTACGTTACTTGGTTACGTCCAAACCAGGGGTGACGAACACGCGGCCCACAAAAGAATTTCGTGCGGTTATTACTTTCGTTTGTTGTTTGTTTATGTTGACGAACAAGTTTTTTCGTTTTTAGCAGGTTTCATAGTATGACTAAAAAGTTGTGCGGCCCGCTATAACTGACAAAGTGGCCCGCGATAGCAAATAGGTTCGTCACCCCTGGCCTAAACAAATCAGTAGCTGCTCCTAACCGTTTTCTGCGTAAAGCGTCTCGTCTCTGGAACACATTTTCTGGCAGTATGGTGACTACGTGCAATGTTTTAAATTCCGTAGAAAATAATGTTATGTGCCAAACGACCCATCGATTCAGATCCGGGTCACCAACAATTTCGAAACTGTGAGTTACTTCTCGGGTAGGGCTACCAGTTTGATACACTCTTCTGTAATAAACAATTTGCTCAATTTATCTTTAAATATGTTAGTTTTGATAAAATTAATGTTATTCCTTTCTGTCAGTGGCCCCCAAACTTGTTCTGATCTCGTATCATTTGTGGGTTTTGCAGCCTACTGTCACCGCGTGCAACCTTGCTCCAGGAAGACTCATTCAACCAATTATCATTCGATCAAACGTTGACACACCAGACTTGACACAAATGCGAAATGTGACTGTGAGAAATTATAATGGCCATTTGTGTAAAACAATAAAGGAAGTGTACAAAATTGCAGGAATTTATTAACAGAACCCGATAAGTCAAACAAAAGCTGTGAATATATATTGTTTTTGTACAAAAACAACAGGTGCGGACCATGGGCGTCGGAATGATTTTTTTCCAGGACAGGGGGCGCTAGGGGATTTTTCCTAAATTTTTCCAGGGGAGGGCCAAAAGTGGTGAAGTTTGAGTTGTCCTACTCGAAACTAAGAAAACAACCGTTTTTTGCTGAAAATTTCAAAATTCAGGGTGGACATTGGCCCCCCCTGCCCCCCTTAGGACGCCCATGGTGCGGATTTATTCGCATACCACCTTGAAGGCATTCGCGTACCATTAGTGGTATGCGACACGCGTACAGCAGTTTTGGAACCCCTCAACCACTAATCTATGTGAAGACACTGATCATGTTAATGCTTTTTTCAGAACAGGTCCGTGGGTGACCCAAGTGGTCATTACGGGCGACCTGGTGCCCGCGAGCACCATGTTGGTGAGCCCTGATTTAGATGGTCCAATCCTTCCAGATTTCTCTAGAATGCATGCTACGTTTTCTTCACCATCCATTTGATTTCTCTAAACTGAATATTGCGAGTGTGTCGCAGAAGCCTCGAAACTCAGCAACCCTTGGTGTACATTTCCTGCATGGCATACACTAGATTGTAATCAGCAACGATATCGTATCCCTAGTCAAGAAGCATTGCCTAACTTGTATATACATGCTATTTCTTCTCTCAGAGATCAAATAATATAGTAAATATATTATTGTTTTTGTCCAGAATTGCATTTAGTTATTTTGTCGTTTTTCACACAATAGACTACTATTGGTTCCGCTTTTCGACTAAATAAGAATACTTTGGTTGTTTTAAATTTTTGTAATGCTATTTACTCAAATGTTTTTTTTGCAAATTGTTATTCTTGTGAGATGTGCTTACTACCTGCTCTTTATTGAACGATATATGGCCTTGTACAGGCTTGGGGGCCTGTGACAAATTGTCGAAGAAGAAACAGAGTCGATCTGCCTCGTTGCAACATACCAAGCGAACGTGGTGTTGCTTGCGCATGATCATGCTCTAGAATGGACTAGAGCACGAGCCAGCACGTAAACCACCGCGCCGCCTGACGCACTTGAATCTGCGCTAAACGCCACTTACTTCTGAAGACTACAGCCCCTAACAAAGTTCTGCAACCGATTGGGCCTTTGCTACATCAACCCCATTATTTGAAGTCTGTCTCTGAAAGCGAGTGCAACAGTATACAAGCACCTTTGACAGATCCATCGTCGCTAGCTTCTCGTCTTACCTCGGTCATGGAAAAGAACAAAGCAATATTGGGAATTAGGGAGAAAATAACTTTCGGATTTGCTACGCACAGAAGGGAATATGGGAACAAAGTATACACAGGGAGGAACCGAAATTCAAAGAGACTGTAAACAAATGTAAAAGAGTGGTAGAAAGTGTTCCCTCTAAGGTGCACAACTGCGCAATTGCTCAGTACCACCAGAAAATTTGTGCAGTGCTTTCTCATTCTAGCGCATTCGACATTTAATACGGTATGTGTATATCGCATAGCCCTTTTAACGCTGGGAACGCTTCGCTGTTTGTATGTCTGCATGATTGGGCAATTGCATGCACCTCGTGCGCAACAAAACAAACATTTGCTCAGTGTAGAATTTTCTTGGTGGGAACACTGGTTGCACGGGTCGCAGTTACACAAATCGATCAATATGCAGGCGAAATCCACACGATCAATGTTTCCTCCGAGGTGCGCAGATGCGCAGTGCCACAGGATTATTTGTGCAGTGAAATCTCATTCTCAGGCGCTTGCAACATTCCAAATTTAATATCGTATATACCAGTGGTCTCAAAGTTTTTTTCATATTTCCCTCCTTACAAACCCAAACACTGTCGATTCCTCCCCAACAGAAATCACAGAAAAGATATTTACGAGCAATACACACTACCTGCTGTGAAGGAACAATAGACGATTGTGAACCAAACAGACTTTCATAATGTCAGGCATTGCAACTAAAGCAGCTTGTCCTTGCGTACCTGTAGGCATTCCCATCTAAACCAATCTCGTTGTGCAGTTTTTATATGTGTTGAATAAACAAAGAATAAAAACTTACGGTGTTTTCATCCACAGCTTTTCCTCCCTGGAACAAATTTCCTCCCAGGAA
>JGI24022J15233_10007515_pt1 | contig 12020 bp, 7 predicted proteins | sample Ectturendosymbi2_FD_15233 | JGI IMG/M metagenome (IMG submission 15233)
GAAGCGCGTCGTTGAGCAGTGAGAGTGAGCGTGGTGAAGGAGCATCTTTGTGCAGCGCTGACCAGAGAGTCAAAGTGCACAGTGCACACAAATGCATGACGGCCATACTAGGTTTAAGGTGTGCAGGCATACGAATCATAAGGTTTAAAAAGTCACGCTGTGAGTGAAATATGCATCATTGTGTTTGTATGACACTCAGAAGCTGTGCGGCTGTACACTGTTGGTGCCCTTGCATTATCTACAAAATCTGCAGCATAAAATGCATGCGATACGCATACTCTTTATAGGTGTGCTATAGGGCATCTAAAATGTATGTTGTAAGTGTTGTTGGCGTATATGTGAAGTAAGATGTACACATTGTTTTTACAGAGAGTAGGGAGAAAGCATAGGTTTGACTATTGCAATCGCTAAATTTGCACTACTTTTGCATGTTACAACAGTCTTTTGAAAACGAAGTTTATTTGAACAGAAAAGTAGGTGGCAGATGTACTCGATTAGTGGTTTTCAACCTTTTTTGTACCGGGACCCATTATAGCAACCTGCTACAAACCAACGAACCGCATCTAAAACTCCAGTAAAGCAAATGTAATGCAGTTGTGTACATGAAATAATCTACTCGCAGCCCTTCCTAAAAATGGTTCACAACCCTCAGAGGGCTGCTAATCCAGGTTGAAAACCACTACTAGACATAGTATTAATCCTCTGCATAAGTTCTATGCAGTGACGTTCTCTTGTATTCATGGTGCAAGAAACTACAAAGCAACTGGAAAAATTCGTTGTTGAACAATCTCTTCATATTTTCACTGGCTTAACTACTTCATTTTATTGAAAATTGCTAAGTGCCGACGTAGCATCTGATATCACACATAGCTTCAAAACAACATATTTTGTCACTACCACTCCAACAGATGCCAGCATAATCTCGGGTGCACAATGCAGGCCATTAGCTAGCTATGCAAATTAATAAATTAGCTAATCGCTATAGTAACATTCAAATAGAATTTCATATTTCCAAAGTCTAATTACTATTTCTTCAAATTTTCATTTACTGACAACGTTACACTTGATACTTAAATAAAACCCAATACGTATCAGCGCTTAAATAAAACCCAATACGTATCAGCTCTAATCATTATATTGAGTAAACTACACTAAAGTTGAAAGCTACAGTTCGCTTTCGAAGAAGTTTAAAAACATTGATTTACATCTACTGGTTTTGCAAATTTCATTCATCATCCTTCTTTGATGCTGATCAAGTCTTTTCAGGCACAGTTGAAGGCAAAATCTTTAGTAACGTCCACTAACCACATCAATAAAAACAACATAACTCAGGCTATTTTCATTTGGTATGAATACTACAGACGCCTAATGCGATTTAAAATTTATTTCAATTTTTCACAAACTCTAGGATGCACACTCGTGAACTCTAACCGATATCAATGAAACCTTCGATATTGATAAACAGTTCAGAACTTTTGCATGGCAAACATTGCCTTTAAAGGATTTTAAATTCCTTTCACTCATGTACACGCCAGAATTATCTGAGACCATTAACTCTATATTTTTCAGTCGTTTGAGGTCACAATATTTTTTTGACACCACAATTTCCACGAGTTACATCTTGTTTTTTTACTCATCACATAAAATATTCCAAACCTTAATACAGACAACAAAAAATGACACTCTCGACCTTTGTGGAGTTACATTTCAACATTTCCAGGTTCTCTCTTAGTGATGAATCGTGTTTGATGTTTGATGTTTAAAATGACCAAACAATCTTCTAACAATACTTTCTTTTCGATTTCAGGTCAAAAATAATATTGTCAGCACTTAATCCCATTTCGACGAATGTGAGAATGATATTTTTGAAAATTAACTATCACATTTTTTACAGGTCCTTCTTTCTCAATGACACTTATGGTTCTATACCTAAATTCACTTCCAATTCTTAAACTACAACCCTCTCTTTTGACATTTTCACAAAAATAGAACCTAACAATTTATCTATGCCACCTGATAATTAGCAAGAACACAATGATGTGTAAATCCTGTACACCGAAACCTTCATCAGACATACACCTGAGACATATCTGCATCACATTCTGTCTGTTCACATTTGGGCCATCACGTAAGACAGTGTCTACAGAAAACAAAAGTTTTCAAAGAAGTTGCATCAATGAAGTTTGCAAACACCGTCAAATCCAACAATTTGGCGATCACACAGACAATCTCCTCTGCCAATGCTTAGCCTACATCACCTTATAAAATTAGTTTCTCCAACTCTGCTTATCGCTCACTTTCGTTCAAAACAGCATACAGAAACCCTTTAGCAGTGCACAGCAATCACCAATACAGATAACGATTTTCAGTTATTCATACAGTTTTCATACGCACAAGCCTTGAGAGGCCAAGCAAACACACTGCAGCCAGATAAAATCGGAAACAGACCAAAACAAATGTTATGCCGCATTTTCCATAATTCCCATTTGATACCAAGCTGATGTGAGTCAAACATAAACAAAATTCAACATAACGCTGTCGCAATGCTAACAGTGCTCGGCAAAGCGCATCAAGTCAGACTTCAAATGTGACTTCCTTTTTGTTCCAAGTCATTCCGCGTTACATGCTACGCTCTGCACTCAGCAGCAAATGTAGTTCTTTCTCACGCGTTTCCACTCGCTGGTTTTATCTGTTTCAAACCCACTGATCTCATTCCAACGTTTCTCCCTTCGATGTCAATTACTTTAGAAGAAAATCAACAATTAAATCCGAATGCAATCCCATATGACGAAATATGGGCATCCATTTTAAAAGCTTATACAGTCTAGTGCCACAAACTCGCATACTACATGATAGACTTTCTCTAAGAAGTATCTCTAAGGAGTAATACTCAGGATAACACCGAATGCAAAAGTCTTATATCGCTCTTAAATTGCTAGACATAAATTTTTAACATTTTTTGATACGTTTTAAAACACGTCTGCTTTTTCTTAACCACCCACCAGATTTATGACAACCGAAATGAAGACTGTCTATACTATGTTTTAAAAGCAAAAAATAGTCATAAAATGCAAATAAATGTAACACATTTGCAGATAGCTATCAAATGCCAGAGATTGCAGGAAGAATAGCTTATTGAAACGGTGTCACAGTGCTAGTGCATGCATGAGTTACAAAACTTTTATGTTTGTGCAAATCTTTTCATGTTGCCAGCGAAGATTAGCTATTCGCCGAGTCATTTCGGTAAGGTCATATGTAAACACAGATCAGAGACATCTCCTTATCACATGCTTTAAATCTCATAAGAAATAAACAAAGACAATTCCAACAATATTCCATTTCAAATCTCACATCTTAAAACATTTTTTTGCAAAAAAATCCCATTAACCATTACACAATTGCAGAAAACATAACGATCGCTTCACAGATCAAAACAATCTCTTCAACCTGCAATATATGACACACAAAACTAAGAAATTAATCCTAAGATATATCTTATCATTCATTACAGCCTTTTCTCACATTACAACAGCATTGCAACTAGAAAAAAGCAAGGTTGATGAATTTCTGTCCCAACCGTCTCCTCCACTACCAGCAGAAATAAATCCATTGATCAACCAACAACACTCCTCCATTATCAGCAGAAATAAATCCATTGATCAACCAACAACAAGCAAGTGTAATAGGCGCACAGACACCGATTCCAAGCATACCAGACCATTTTCTACAAGTAACAAAGGTCAAACCAACGCTGAAACAGGAAGATGGAATAACACACAGCCACATACGTTCACATTAAGCGACAAAAATGAAACATGTTTCAAATGTCCCACAGATGCAAAACATATCTCATCAATTACAAGACCCACAAGATGAATCAAGTCACTCAATAGTTGGTGAAGTCAATGAAAACACCACTGAACAGGTCAATTGTCAACAACAAAAACCAAAACATGCATTCCAGACTAACACAAAGCAAAGAAGATATCAACATCGCATTTGTTATAAATTTAGAAAAAAGGGTCATTTAACAAAAAATTGCCCGCAATTCATCAAGAAGGGAATAAACTAAAGGAAATTAAACATGAGTGCAGGATATACCCTAGCAATACATATGGGGAAACACTTAACCCAGATGCATAACCTGTTTTTATGTAGACGAGAAATGAAACCGAAAATCTACATATCCACTAATTCAAATACAGCACACACGCTTCTACAAGACTTCACTAGAGACAAAATGTCCTAGTCTCACAAGATACATTTTGGAATTTTGACAGAAGCTACTAGCCTATAACTCCAAGCACAGAACGACGCATCAAACTTCTCGTTATGTGACAACTGTCTTCACGGACTTCATGCACCAGCTACTATCACTCTAAATTGCTCAATATTGTGGACCATTGCTAAATGAGTAACAGCTCAAAGACTCATACCCTTTAACTTTACCACGCTTTAAGACATCCACATATTCCCTTGAAAATTGCCTACACAGACGCAATTCTGACTTGTCACATTTTTCAGAACATAGCTTTAACATAACATGGCTAATCACATATCTGATATTGAACTTTCGAATCTTAATGGAAAATCCACTGAACAATCCATGGAGGATTCCACACCTTCAGAGGCAAATCCTGTTTGTGAACAGGATAACAACATTGACTTGAAACAAATTGAGGAATCACCATAAGCAGAAGTGTTACACTGTCAGCAAGATAAAAATCAATGGGCAACCTGTGAAGAACTGTACACTACCGTGGAGATTTTCCACACAATGATCAAAATGTTGAACCACATTTTCACGATTCTGACGGAAGCCAGAAATCTCACAGCCTGACAACAGCGATCAACTCTTCATTATGCAGAAAGGCGCATATGTTTCAATTACAGAAAACCAGGACACATAGCACGCGACTGCAAAGTAAACAAAGCCCTTTTTAGCCAGAACCAGCGAGAGGTGTATGGCCAACGCTTCAACATTCAATTAACCCAAAATCCAGCCACTCACCGTGTGAACATCCATCAGTTATACCAGACACAATAATGTGCAAAAACAAAAACTAGGCAAAAAATAGGTGCTCCTCATCTCAAACCATTCCAATATTTCTACAACAACATAACGTCAGATTGTCAGAATTCCAGACCAATGGGTCAAACTCTTAGCAAGACTCTTTTCAGAGCAAGATATCGAAAAAAATAACAAAAACAAGACGAGATTGAAGATGGCACTGTTCAACTTCAGAAAGTATGACAGTTGTCAGAAGTGGTCCTAAAAATTTATTTGAACTTTGATATTCTTGTCCGCTTGTGATTATGATAACCCGCTGATGTAACGAACACGTAAAGCTACTATCACTCACCAATTTTTTTCAGATAATGCCCGTCTGCCAAATTACGAACAAAAACGTTTTCTTTTACTTTTTCTGTGGACGTTAACATATTGCTTGCGATATGAAATCCTAAAGTACAAGCCAAGTAGTGTTCATCTGCCAGAAATGATGAGAATTCACAACGGAATTTTCTTGTGGTTGTACACTTTGCTCATGTGACAAGCACCTAAAGTCCAAACCTTGTAATGCGCAGCTGGGAGGAACCTCTCTTTGGGATGTCTCAAACTTTATGATTTCGATGTAACCGTGCACGGAATGTTAAGATAATTTTGATGGATCCATCGTGAAATACTATTTATATAATTTGCATATATTTCAAATAGTTCATAACAGACTGAAAGAAAATATGTTTTTAGTTACACGAAGTGAAAACTTGACTACTTGACCCTCAAGCCGGCACTTTGTTCTATCCACTTTCATTTAATCTTTTTCTACATTTCTTCCTTTCTAGTGAGTTTCAATGGGTCAGTTTTCACCAACAGAATTTTTTTAAACCCAAAGTTATGCTATTTTTCGTTAAATGTTATGCGATTTTGCATATGAAATTCATTGAACAGATACTTTTATTTGTATGGTGAAAGGAAAATAAAGCCATTTCAAGCAGTATACGTGTCGGTCAGGATGATTCTTACAATTTCTACTTGTGAAGGGCAGACTTTTCCTAGAACTTAAACTCTGTATTTTTTGGGCGTCATGGTACACTTCACTTAGATGGTGAAGGAATATAAAGCTGTCTCAAGCAGTGTATGTGCCAGTCAACCCCGTTTCTAAGTGAAACAAACCCCGTTTCTATGTGAAACAACCAGAGCTACGAGAAAGAAAAACTCAGAACCAGAGGCAAATCACGTAATACACGGCACACCTTACGAAATTTGGATCGCAAGCTTGACAAAATCCATTGAGACTTGGCTCAAGTCAGCTGGTCACAACGGAGGAATGAGTCTCAACAAAGACCCAGACCTCTAACAGGACGAAACCCCCATGTACGAATACTCACTTATGAGCTGACACCCGCCGCAGCACGCATTGTCTTTCGCATTCTTAATCCGAATTACATACAATGGCTTTACGGGGATCAAAAGATCATTATTAAAACACCACGACGATATGTAGCTAAACCGCTCTGGTGCGACTCACGTGGCCACGTCACGCCGATGCTGGCTCGTGTCCAAGACCATGCAAAATTTTTGCACATACCTGGTCTTCATGTCATTAAGAATAACGGAGTGCACTTTCACTTCATGCCAGCAAGAAAATATTGTGATTTACTAGTTGAAAATAAAGTGGTCTTGTATGATGGTATCAAGATAAAATTAACCAGCCTGGCTATAACACAACAAGCAGTCTTCCTGCGAGGCGTCTATCTTGGTGCTTTACAAATCACTACTACACTGCATTCAAACTCTTACTGAAATAATTCAGGCACTACACTCAGTAATTAATACTTATTACATACAGTTAACCTGATAATAATAGTTTGATGAATTTCAAATCTCATACTGATTGCCTAAAACAAAAAATAGTATTTTTGTTTTAAGACGATTCCATAAACAAATCAGAGTTCAGGAATCAAATAAATTAGTACCAAACTCCTAAAACCAAAGACAATGAATAAAAATACAAAGCATAAAGACAAACTGCATCAACTTCTTGCTATGGCTTATAAAACTATAATTGAATGCAAACATTCATCTGCAATCAACTTGACACAAAATTCAGTGTTGCAAGTCCAACATGAAGCGAACTTAGCGTCACAATACTAACTGTCGTTGATTTGTCAACTCTGACCCTGACAATTTTATGTAAGAACAAGCATTTTCGACACCTAATATGTCAATTGACAACCAACCAAACGAGAGTTGCGACTGCGTATTCCCACACTTTTTGTGATGACACACACCTGGCACACTCCACAAGGAGGTGAGACCTGTCACACTGTAACTTCTACTGGCTATTACGCATATGTCTATATACTTGGTGTCAAGTGTAACAACGTGTCACAATAACCATTTCAGATTTTTTCTGTCAAAAAGTTACACCAAAACTTTGAACTAAAATCACGTAGCAATCAACTAAGGAATGAAGCTAAACTCAACACATTCGGCAAAAAATCATGATTCCCAAAAAACGTGCACTTTTGATATTATAAGGCAAGCTTAAGGTCGATTCAGCTCGAGAACGACGAGCACATGTTAAATCCTTCGCTCAAAATTTGTGATTAATAAAACGATTACTCTTCAGTTGTTGCAAACTGTTCCCTATCTTGAAGTGGAACCACAAATTTAATTTTTTACATGCAAATTCCTTTTCGCTACGATAGGCAACAACATAAGAACATCATGTTTCTATTCATAACCTTTATCCTAACGTTAATTACTAATCCTACACTTCCCAGTCCCTTTCCGGACCAGATGCTACACCGCTGGGATATGATACTACTCACATCCCAAGACAGCAACAGGAAAGCAGATAAATTCCAATACACACACCAATGACACACGCATTCAATGTTTTAAAGATCGATAGTGTTCAATAGTGTCACTAAATCTCCACAATATGGTTCAGTAGGTTTCCAGAACAAAACTTATAATCAGCAATACTTTCCACAAGGAAGGCATTGCAATTTAATTCAAAAATGTGATCGACATTGCACATGTCCATTTTCATGACAAATCATCTAGAATCCAGCATTACAATGAACCACTTTAAAGTTCGGAGAAATCTTACATAAAAACAACAGCATTGAAATAATCAAATTCAAAACACTCAGACACAGACGATATAACACCCGAAATTTTTATTTCAAAAATTCCCTGATAGGTAGAAGGATAAATGCTATATCTCCTCAACAATCACACATATAATCGCAGGATTCTATAAAACTTTCTCAGGGTTAAATGAAACAATATAAATTCATTTCGACCGATACAGGTTCACGCAAAACGTGCAGTAATTCTTCAGGACACATAATACAACAAACTTTTGATTGCTTATGCTAATGCATGTTTTCCACCAAATAATCATGTTAAATATGGAATTGTAACGTAAAATCACAAAACACCTAGGACAAAGAGAGAAGTTTCACGAGTAGTCATATTAATCTGTCCCAGAAAATGCATTAGCAAGTAGCATAACCCAAGCTCAAATGAAAACATATAATGATATGTTAAACAAAAAATCTGAAGACTTGAAAAGTCAATTCACGTTACAGTTAAATCAAGTGAAAGACCAAGTTACTGAGTTACAAACACAGCAGCTTGAATTTGCAACTGTTATCGCCACACTCTCAAGAGTAACAGCCAAATTAGCAAACAGACAACAAAGATTTGAAAACTTCATGTTTTCATTTAATAGGCAACTTCTTGAACAACAAATCACAACCACGAGAAGATCCATCGAAAATAGGAAAGTGATTTTGAGCCAAAATGCTCGACAAACACAACGCTCCATAGAAGAATATAATTCCCGAAAATTAATCTTACAAGCACTTAATAGATTAAAAAATATACTTTTTTTGAGAAACGATACAATCTATTAAAATCAAATCACAAAAGGAATCATACACAATATTGAAAATTATTTACTAATTCAACAAATTACAAAGGATGTCAAAAAAATTTTACAAATTGGGTCAAACAGCACCAAGTAATTGCAAGAAACCAGTCCTATAGACTAAGAGAATTTGAAATCTTGCAAGAAAGCTCACAAACAATAAAAATTGAAACTATTGCTGTAATCATTACGGGAGGAATAATAGTACTCCTCACTACTGAAAAATAATTCTTCGCTGGGAAACGCGAAGATGCGAAAGCAAATATGGCAATAAATTTACAAACACATCCACACTTCTGGAAAAAATACAATAAATACTATAAGAAAAAAAACATACTCTCACTCAAGATATTTCACTCTAGGTCCCCCAAGCACTAAGAACATCTTGGTTCACCCCAACTGCATTCATCGGACTTCCACTTATTGTTCTAAACTCTGTACGAATAAGAAGCACCACATCCTCCAACACACGATCAAGAAGGAGACACCCTAATAACAGGAAGGACACGGGAACTCAGGAGACATTCCACACACTGAGAACCTCAGCTCTAATTACACCCAAGACTACTCCATGAGTACAAATTGCTCCTCGGAATACGGATCAATTATAAGCAACGATACAATCAAAGAAGACGAAGAAATCCTCCGAGAACAACGCAACAAAGAACAAGAAGCTGAAACCGAAAATCCTCTTGAACACATTTCACAAGAGCATACCCTGAAGGAATAAACATTGATTAGACAATCAATTTCTGTGAACCCCGAAGGAATGTTATAGGCAAGTTTGCTTGTAACAAATTATTGCTGAACAGAAAACAAACATGCTGAAATATCCTCAAGCCCGAGACAGCCAGAAATAATTCAAAAAGATCGCAGCCAATCAAAACTGATTGTTAAGTCAGCTGAATTGACTGGAAACGGCTATCCTAGGACGACTACCTCAAGCCACCCTAATGACAACATCATTAAAACGTCAGCAAAGTCACATGAGCAGCAGATATCACATGGTACTAATCATGATCAGGGGAAACCCCAAGCACCAATGAACAACCTGAAGGTGCTGGAAGTATTTGAAATCAGCCAATCACCAGGAGATTTAATAAGCAATGACCAATTAGAACACCTGGAGCAAAGTGGCGTTCACAGGTCACAAGACGATTTACGGGTATAAATACCGTCTCATTTGGACTGAAAGCCAGTCTTAGAAAGAGTCTTCTCTTTTTGCCTTGAGGCGCCGTGCCAAGGTTAGTTATTGTCCTGAGTCTCTCCGGAAATAATCAGGAAAGAGAAACTGGCTTATTCTGCTTTTGTCCAGTAGGCAAGGTTAAGTCATTGTCCCGATATTATGACCTGAGCATACTTCCGGCAATGATCAGGAATAAAAAGTGGTAACCCGCGGCTTGTACGAGGTTAATCCATGCCAGTTAAAACCTCAGAAAAATGGCTTGTCCGAACGAAGTTCTGTCAGACTATTTTGTGAAATTTAGATTATCAGAATGAAGTTTTGCAAGTTTATTTTTGTGAGAACCAGATTGTGAAAAGTGAAGCTCTGTCAGTTCAATTTGCAAATACTGTATTGTATTATTGAGGTTTTGTCAGGCAAATTGTTCAGGCTTAAATTCTGTGTTTATGATTAAATTCTATTTGTTTTACTAAGTTACTGTATGAGTCCGAGTTCAGTCAATTGGTTTACTTCCTTCAGGTCAGCCCTTTTTGACTGAATTTACTTTCGACTAATTACAGCAGCAGCCAGTTAATGTGATTGTTATTTATATATAAATAATTTGCTTGAATAGGGGAACCGATCTGAATAGATTGTTGATCGCTTATCGCAAATTACTAAGATGCTGAATTAAGATATGAGGGTTATACGAGCGTTGTGACATGTCGAGAAGTGTTTGAATATTATGATACATCAAATATTGGTGAGTACCAGTTTGTGATATTTGAACGTATTTATTGTGATGAATAAAAGCTATAAAACCAAAAATTATGTACCTACTTCACTGGTGTGTATATTTTATAGTGTGAACCGTTGAGAAATAATAAGATTCAGGCAATCATTGGGGGCTTTTAACCAGACATACATAGCTTCTGCGAGAACGGTCCTTGATTCAGTAATGAGAACCCATGCATAAATGATACCTACTGGATCAAAAGCACATTGTTATGTCACCCTTAGGGGTCGCATCTTGTGTGTTATACTTTCGCTTGCTAGAAGCACTCTCACATGTACGCTTCAACATTCTCAAGTTAATGCAAGTAGCCTAAGCCTACTCTAGATTCACCGTTATCCTATGCTGATAACTTTGAAAAAACCTACACATGAAGCTTACTTTGCTAACTAAGCTAATACGCTCAAGCTACAAATTGGCCTTACTAATACATCCAAATATGTGTCTAGTTCAACGGTAGTTAAAATCTGTTAAATTTTTTTTCTGTGTATTGACTGAGCTGTAGAAGGAATGGCCCAAGATTGCTACAAAACAATTCAATTGAAGTCAAAAAACACCCAGCTTCACACGCGGTGTTACAAACAGTCAACATTTTCCTCCACTGAATATCTGTAACCTTGGCTACAGTGCAGGCTAGTCTTGTCTTTCCCCGTATCTTACCCATAAAAAGCAACAAGAGAGTGACCTGGGCTGAACAAAAGTAGGCTACCTCGTTTCACTGGCACCGTGCAATTTGAATTCTGAAAAATTTATTCAGCAGTGTTGCCACCTCAGTTTCCCTAAAATAAACTAGATGAGCCTCAAAAAAAGACCAGAATAAACCAAACTGAAGCAGAAACAAACTAAACACACAAAAAACAAAGCATAATGATGAGAGTATGCAACTGGGAACCTTATTCTACAAAAACAGTCACAATTATCTACATTAACACAACTTTCAGCAATACTGTTTTCACTGTATACCAAACTAGTCCCAATAAAACTCACTACTTCTGGAATCTCAGTCATAGTCAGAACATACTGTCACAACAGAACCTAGCGACGAAGGAAACCTTTCACTAGGCTTTATTCAACTAAGAACACATCAACATCTGCAGCGCAATACAACAAACGCCTGGTA
>JGI24022J15233_10007518_pt1 | contig 12016 bp, 9 predicted proteins | sample Ectturendosymbi2_FD_15233 | JGI IMG/M metagenome (IMG submission 15233)
GGTCTCAAAACCACGGCCCGCGGGCCAAATCCGGCCCGCGAAGCCATTCCATCCGGCCCGCGAGGAAATTTTGTCAATAATGAAAAATAATACTGTACATTTACGAAACATTTGCTGATTTGGTAGAATGTAACACATCCCGAAACAGTCACATTACGTATGATATCCGGCCCTCGAATTGTTGTGTAATAGCTTTTGTAGCTCTCTGACAAGAAAAGAAAGTTTGGAGACCCTGGATTAAGCCATAAGACAGTTTTTTCAGTCTTTTTAAACAATGGTTTTATGGCATAAGGATATCAGTAAAAACCTATTCTGAGTTGCAAAGCCTTTTCAGCAAGTTTTATTGTTGCAGACCATCTCCTAGTAGTTTTCATTAAGGTTCACCAGTGTCAGTCTGTGATAAGTGCGATCATTTTATCTTTAGTCTGAATAGCACGGTTAGTCTAATCAGAGTGCTGCCAAATGAATTTTTTTCGGGTTTGACATTTTCAAATTATCGAGGAATTTACTAAGATCCATCAAGCTGAATGGGACTGCTTGATCGATATCACAAATGAGCCAAGTTTAAACAGAAGTTGCCTGCGTGGCTCCAAAGACATAGAGGCACACGATTTGGTGTGTTCTCAGTCCATCGTAAGAGTTAAAAAGCAAAAGCGAACATGTATCTACAAAAACAGTAAAAAACGGAGTAAACAAAAACAGGCGTATATAAGATGCGATATACCTGATAAGAATTCTATGCAGACAAGACCAAGTTGTTATACAGTAAACTAAAACGAAATGGCTCCTTTCATGACGCGCAGTACTGCGAACAATTGTTTTTTTCAGCGGATCTCTTTGCAGAGGCGCATCTTCTTTACATTGTCAGTGTGTACTAGCAGCGTAGCCAGCCCAAAATCTTGGGAATGGTCAAATATTTTGACTTTAAGCGTATTTGGTTTGGGACATCGCCTCTAGAAGCACAAAAACAAGACATGCTAGAAAGTTGGGAGGGACGGCCCTTTTGTCACCCCAAGGCGGTGTGTACTCGTTCCTAGCAAGTTAATCATTATTTTTGTCACATTAGGTTGCTTTGCATGGTTTGTCTCGTTGTATGCTAAAACGCAGATATAAGACCATTTGTATTTGCATATTTAAAATCATTTGTTTACATTAGTTCTGTTTTTGCCCAACACTGCTTCTTAAGCTGCGTTGATAGTTTGTTTTGTCTTGACAAAACAGTAAGTCCAAGGCTTCTAATTATAACACTTGTTGCTTCCAGTGTGAACTTGTATAAGTTTGCTCATTTAGTTCGCTCTAATTCGAAATAATTGTTTCAGTCTATATCCCATAATTCACCTTTTGGGTGTCAAGCAAATTTTTCTCTAGATCTTCTTCCCACTTACTACAGGGACGTGTTTGTAATTGCAGCATTTCTTTGTTTTTGCTTTTGGGAAATGTTCACTTGATTTTGAACAGCCTGCTTCTAACTGAACTTCGGACATGCTCCACTGCTTGCCACAAGGTTTTTGTTATTTTTGCCGTCACCGCGCTGTAACTCCACACCAGTATCGAGAAAACTAGTACCGTACAACGTAGATTTCTCCACGTTGTCAGTGTTTGCCACAAACTCACCTGGTCAACAATCATGTTGATTGTTTCCACAGCCTGCACACCATCATCGCGAATCTTCGAGCACGTATCCCCTGCCCCTCTCGTGTGCACCCGGATAAATCCGCCGATTATTACATCGCCTTTCCGATACTGTATGAGGTTGCCTTTAAATCTCTGTGAAATTACAACAAAACTTCGACGCTCGTACAGATATTAAGTGTTGAACTACAAACGCAATTTTGGCCCAAACCGAGACCTTTCGCTCACCTCATAATCGGTTGGAATAGGAATTTTTTCTCTGTTCAAGTTCAGGTCAAAATCACCTAATAACAAATGTATTACATTTTATATTTATGTTTTATAATATATGTGTGTAGCCGCAAAACACAAAAGAAGTCAAACAGTCTTATGAAAATAAGCAGGATATTAGTCGTAGTCATACGAAAGCTTCTGCGCAATATTTACAGTTTGCCGCAATGGCTTGTACAGCGTCCTTTTCGTTTACAAGAAAAACTAAGGAAAAACATTCGACAACATAAGTAAAGGGAATAACAGCATGGCAAGTAGAAGCAGGCTATTTTACCATCAAAGCACAATCAGAAACCTGCATCAGCCACACACTACTTTCTAAGAAGTTTAAACGTTGGATTAAAAGGCCCCTCTCAAAATCTTGGACTTGCGCAGCCAAACCCCTTGATCTATATCTTATATACATTACTTTTTGATAAAATTTTATCTTAAAGACCTTTAAGTCAAGTTTCATTTCCCTTTTCCGCAGCAAATTTCGAAAATCTATAAATCTTACTGTATCTAAGTATGGCAGTGTACTTTCAAAATTGTTTTTTTCTTGTTTTCTTCTTGAAAATGCAGAGCTAACTTGTTTTTGGATGATTTGCGATGTTTTAATTGAGGCGGCGCGATCTTGGATAAGATTGCAAATGTTTTCGTAACTCAAAACATTTATAGCATATAAACTTTCAAAAAGTTTCCATCTGAGATATAAAGAAACATTTACCGAATTACTGTTAACTCCAAACAAGATTTATAACCGCGCTTCTTTGTCTAATATTTCGCATTCACCAAAAACACATGATTTGTCAGGATTTATATTTTCCTCTGATGTAGGTTTGTTGCCTGAGAATAGCACCTTGCAACACAATATACTGTTGATCGTATGTTTCCAAGAAACAATTCTTACCTTGCGAGCAAACCATACCGAGAGACATCGCTACCACCACAGCGCAACACGGCCAGCAAGTCATCATTCTGGTTATTGACGTGTAAACACTTCCACTGATAACTACGCAACAGTAGCAGCATTTACAGTATTTGCATTTTCCCTGAAACCCTTCGCAAACACATAATTGTACTTGGTGAGTGAAAATATATTGAAACAATGAACTTTTCACTCTTTTGGACAGAACTTGGGATTTAAATTTGAATGGAGATTTTCTTTTAAACAATTGCAAATCATTTTGTGTTGAAATAATCATTGTTTTGTTTCTGAGAAACCAAAAGCAGGGTCATCAAAGGTTTAGGCTCTACAGCGGTAATTCATTGCTTTAAAAAAAAAACAAAAAACACCAAGCTATTTAATGGTAGCTTAAAATGACAGAGTAAGCTTGCGATGTCAATTATTGATAACCATATTAGCTAATAGCTATATAAGCCAAAATATACCGTCTTGTACCGTTTACACCTGACACTTGTGTTGAAGCTAGAATAAATGCAGATCTGGCATGCCAATAACTTCATACACATACATGCTCTGAGTTTTTCAAGATTACCTCGCTAGACTGTCCCTTTAACGCCCGCCCCGCAGTGCCAGATAAGACTTTCATGGGCCCTGAGGCACAATTTTTGGAAAACCCCCCATCTTTTCATTAAAAACCAATGTCGCGAGGTGTCCCCATAATACTCGTGTTCATCACGCAAAATAACACACTCTGCAACATCACATGAAAGGGTTGATATGCAATACGAAAATGAAAACGTTTGTCCTATCATAAACTCAGGAATGCGAAAGAGGTCTGTTTTTCCCACCATGTTAGATACTCAAATTGTAGCTAATAGTACTTTGCGTGCCTGTTTGCAAGCAAATTCATGTATCAGCTTGTCCAAATTTTGTTTCCATAGTAGTTCGCCCTCAATACTCATCAGTGACAAACGATTTAAACGTTGTTGGTGGTTGTGAAACGTCAACATTGGCATCGCTTTCAGTTACAGCTACACTGGCTTGATAACTATAGACTTTGACGTTCTTTTGGCTTCGCAGATTTAAAGATAATTTTGGAAAAATTCTGGGCACTGGCAAATTTCTAGACACTGTTTCTGGACACAGCATGATAAATTTTTATTGGAAACTCTGCACGAGAATTCATAATTTTTTGTTTTGTTATTTCATACTATTAGGTTTGCAGTTTCAGATTACTTTTCAGAATGACCAACAATTTCGAGAAGTTAATTAATGGAGTGAGCTTTATTCTTTTTATGTAAAAAATATTTATATATTGTCTTTTAAAAGCGCGTTTGGGTGTTTTAAAAGTGTCGTTGTGTATTTATTTTGCATTTGGCTTTTGTTGGTGCTATTTGGCTTTTTTAAAGGGTTGATCTGGCCTTTTTTTGCTTATGTCTACCTGGCAACCCTGGACGCAACTAAGCCAACAGGCTACAGAGTGAGAAGTGCTTGGTAAGCAAAATGCTGTTAGTAATATTTCACATTGTGTTAAACTATTAGCAGTTGCCAGCGCCACTGCGTAAACTGGTGTACAGTAATAGTTAGTCCAATGCAATGAAAAAACTAGTCGTGCTGGCTAAAGTCAAACGTCAGCCAAAAAAGCTTAAGTGAAGTGAAGGTAGTTCAGTGCTAATTTTCAGTTTCAACTATCGGTATCTTTGGAGTAGCATTTGCATTTGCGTTTTGGTAAAATTCTAGCATTGTTTTCAGTATCAATTTATAGCATAGATCATCAGGTATTTCTAGTAATTACTCCAACTGCATTGAAACAAAATGAGTGGAAAAAAGCGAAAGTATGACAAAGATTATCGGAAGTATGGCTTTATTGATACTACAGTGGATGGTCAAGTTGTACCACAATGTGTGATATATTTTGAAAATCTGAGCAACGACGCTTTGAGACCAAGTCGCTTGCATCGTCATCTTCAAACAAAACACGGTGGCCATCAAGATAGCTTTTTTTCAAAGCAAGAAAGACTCTTTGAAAAATGAAGATTGCAAGTAGTGAGTGCTTTTACCAATCGTCATCTGTAGAAGTAGTTGTAACGTCTTTTGAAATCGCTTACATGATAGCTAAAGAGAAGAAACGCACACCATTGGTGAAACATTGATAAAACCGTGCATGTTAAAAGCAGCCAGCCTAGTGTTGGGGGAGGGGAGCAGCAAAAAGCTTGCGAAGATTTCTTTGTCTGATTCTTCCATGAAAACACGGATCGGTGAGCTCGCAAAGGATATTGAGTGTCAAGTTCTTGAAAAGGTACACGCGTCAGCTTTTTTTGCTATTCAGTACGATGAAACAACTGATGCTGCCCAATTGTTTCAGTCGTTGGCTTATGTTCGCCTTGTTGGACCACCTTCAATTGGTGAGGAAATGTTGTTTTGCAGACCTCTACAAACGACTGGTAAAGCAGAAGATGTATTCCAAATTGTCGCCACATTTTTTGACAACAGTGGAATGAAATGGGAGAAACTTGTAGGTGTCTGCACTGACGGTGCCCCGGCAATGATTGGATCTCGAAGTGGATTTATTTCCAGGATAAAAGAAAAAAGTCCCAATTCCATTGGATCTCACTGTGTTATCCAACGTGAGGCTCTGGCCTCCAGGACTCTACCTGCTGCAATGAAAGATAACCTTGCAATAATCATCCGGGCTGTCAAAACAAGTGCTGTAAACACGAGATTGTTTGACGTGCTTTGCAAGGACATGGATTCCAACCATGAGACTCTGCTGTTTCATACATCTGTTCGGTGGTTATCAAAAAGTAGCATGTTAGCCCGCGTGTTTGAAATGAGAGATGAACTGAAGCTATTTCTGGAAGCTCATGGGAAACAGGATCTCCTTCGGTCGTTCACATCAGAGGGGTTTCAGCTGCAGTTGGCCTACCTCGTGGATATTTTCCAAGCGCTTAATAATTTAAATTTGCACTTGCAGGGCAAGTACTAACCGGATCAATAGCTATGATAACATCGAAGCTTTCGTGGCGAAGCTGGGTTTGTGGCATCGTCGCGTTCAAAAATGAAATACAGCTTCATTTCCCCATCTTGATACTGACCCTTGACAAAGAACAGATTAGACTGGAGGACGAGCTTAAGAACGATGTTGAGGCCCACCTTCGATTTTTGAAACAGGAATTCGAACGCTATTTCCCAGACTTAGGTGACACTGAACTTCCAGAATGGAAGATGACTACAGGAAACCTTTTCGTCTTAACGAGGACATTCTTCCCAACGATTTGTAAGAGGAATTCTTGGAAATGAAGTGTAACTCCTCTGCAAAAGACGGTTTCGAAGCAATTCCATTAACTGACTTTTGGGCTAAATATGTGCACATATATAAGAGAGTGGGAAGTTTGGTTATACCAAACAACAGGTTTTCTGCACTCGTGAACATAAAGACAAAATCTCGGAACAAACTTGACTGTGAATCCGATCTGAGATGTGCATTATCTGCTGCAAAGCCTAGAATTAAACTTTTGGTTTCCAAAAAGCAGCTACATCCTTCCCATTGATGAAAGCTAATTGCAAATAAATTGTTGTTATGTTCATTGTTTGTTGATATTGTAACAGGGTGGGGCGCGAATTTTGTTAGCATCGTCCAAGGGAGGCACGTCGCAAAAAGTTTAAGAACCCCTGAGCTAGAGAGTCACTGAGGGTATCATTGGATCTGTAAGACAGCACTGTACATTTTGAGATAACCTGTGACGTCATTTTCGGGGGAAAATCGTTTTCGCGTAGGATAAGAAAACCAGTTGCGTCCATTCAAACAGCTACAGCTCAAACCAAACTCGTTGGAAGCAAACTTTCCACATAAAAAGTATCTGTGAAGACCTTACGTTTGCAGTGATGATAAAAAAGTTGATACTTCTTTTGGTAAGGGTCCAATGGGGCAAAAACCACAGATTTCGGGGGTATTTTGAAGTTCAAGCCACTTTTCTGCCAGCCAGCACCGAACAACCGCACCAAACTTGCAGAAAAGGTGTATTTACGTGTTTTGTTTTACAACATCCCACCAAATTTGAAGCCAAGATATTGACAGGAAAATTTTATTTGGGAAAATATAAAAATATACACTAGGGGCTGAACCGTTTGCAGGGTCTATTTTTGGCCATAATTCCCCAACCCCTTGGACTAGCAGGCTAATCAAGGTCTCCAAAGCTTCAGAATAGTTCCTAGGACATTTTAAGTCACTAAGCAAGTTACTAACCCTGTATTTTTTTCTGTGGACCACAAAACATGATCTAAAAGTCAATTTTCCTGACCTACACTTTTTCACCCCCTACGTTTTCCTCTCAAAATGGCCCGATCCGATTCTTTTTGAAAATATCCTGTTTTTGACTATGCCGGCGGTCGGCGAAGCGCAAAAACTGGATCGGTGTCAAGCGAAATTTCTGACCTATTATTGTTTGTCAGTCATTTTGCTTCTCAGAGTAAAGGAATAAAGTTTGGCGATTACTTTTTTGATGTGTGTTGAGTAAAATAAACTTTTTGGTTAGATGTCAGATGCCCACAACAAGTCACAGTAGGTTACAGGGATCACTATAACCATGATACAACCACTAAAAAACATTGGACTTCGTCTTAGACTTCAATCATATTTCATTTTCTAACCCAATCCAAATCCTTACCCTACACACTTACCTAAACACCAAACCCTAAGCCCTAATCATCGGTTTTCTCAGTGTATTTGACATATAGAATATTACTCTGTGCATGCGCACATGGCGTGAAGTCAGGTATTTTGCAAGTCAGAAATTTCGCTTGACATCAGAAAGGCTAAACGGGATGCGGGGAACGTGTTTGTGGATTTTCTCGAAATGTTGCCAAAAATGTAGCATGGCAAATGTGAATTTTTCTCAAAATTTTCAAATGTAGAGGTGTGTTTTTGTCATTATCATTCAATTCCTTGCTGTCTCGTGGATCCAGGGATGTTTTCACTGGCTCTCTATCCCGATCCGTTCAGGAGTTATGGCTGATCAAAGGTTTGCCGGCCACTACAGTGACCGGCGCGGGCATTATAAGGGGATACGGAGTCACTTTTTATTTTCGGCAGCAACAAGAGTCTGCATGGTCTTTATACTTGTCATCGCTTAATTACAAACATTGCCATAGCTAATAGCTATATAAGCCAAACTATACCGCCTTCTACCGTTTACACCTGACACTTGTGTTGTAGCTAGAACAAATGCAGATCTGGCATGCCAATAACTTCATACACATACATGCTCTGAGCTTTTCAAGATTACCTCGCTAAACTATAATGACAGTGCTAGGACAAGCCATGATATCTTGCACTTGCAGCCTATTGGTGGACTAGACACGTACCACCCGCCTGCTTATGCTCCACCAGTGTTGCCACTCCGTTGTTACGGAAAAGTACTAGATTTCATGATAAAAAACACTAGATTCACAAAAAAACACTAGATTAGAAAAGCAAACTTACACAGTGAAAATGCCCAGAAAATGCGTTGCAATGCCAACCATAGACATTGCGCAGCTCATTGTAAACCAGAGACACAGAAAACGGAGATAGCAGCAAGGCTTGTGTTTGTTTGTACAGGTCACTGAAACTTCTAACACGACCAAGTGATTTCACAGCGGTTTAACTCAAAATATATTGTATTGTCTTGTGTGATTTAAGATTAAATAGGTAGAATTTGTAGCAAATTACAGTTGCACTAAATCAAAATGTCTCAATTATAGTTACGAATACTCAAAATTGTGCATTTAATTACATTCAATTCACTCATAAAAAACACTAGATAGCCATAACAAACACTAGAACAATATATGAAATGAATAAATACTAGATCTAGTGGAAAAGCACTAGGAGTGGCACCACTGCAGTGCTGCCACAGGCTTCTTGGCAAAAATCACTAGATTCACAAAAAAGTCACTAGATCTGAAAAAAATCACTAGAATTAAAATTTGTGTGTTGGAATTCGCAGATTTGCTTGAAATAATGTATTGATTTATTTTTATTGCTTAAAAATCTTTACACCATTTGCAAGTTTGCAAAAATTGATCATGTTGAAGCCTGGAAAATCTCATACTAACAATAAAATCTTCAAGCTTTTCTCAAGAGCAGAAAATGACACCACTCAGAAGTGTATATTTAGAACAATCAATCTAACAAGTAATTAACTATTTCCACTGCAGTGTTACCGCTAAGAAATGATAATACTGCCGTGGCCAATATTTCAGCAATTAACACTAAACAGCACGGAAACTCAAATTAGGAAGAGTTGTTCGTTCTGTTGGTGCAAATCTTCAATCAATAATATACATAACCATTTGTTTACGGATTAAAAAAGGCTGAAAATCTTTAAAAAACGGGTGAAAACTTGAAAAGTTAGAAAAAAATAACCGTTTTCTTGAAGCACATACTTTGAAAAAAATCACTAGATTGCAATGAAAAATCACTAGATCACTAGATAAGCCTAAAAATCACTAGATCTAGTGAAAAATCACTAGGCGTGACACCAGTGCACCACTGTGCTCCACAAATAGCAATCTATACTTGAAAAACTGCTGTACACATTCCACTTGTATGACATGACAGTAGATTATGACGTTTAGCTCAAAAAATATATGACCTAACAAACAATTAGGTCATACATATTTTGAATTATTGAATACATTTTTTTAAATCTATTTGAATTTTTTGATTGTATTTGAATTTTTTGATTGCATTTGAATTTTTTATTCTATTTGAATACAAGTGGAATATATAATTAGGTCATATATTGTTTTCTTATTCTATTTGAATAAGAGCTGATGATGCCTACTTTGTAGGCGAAATATATACTCTTTAAGATCTTATATAGTGTCTGATTCTGTGCTGAGATAAGAAACAAACAATTATTAAGTTCAATGCCTTTTGCTGTCTAATTGGTACAGCTAAACTCCATCATTCCGTTACTGAATTGTTCCAATCTTGTTATGGACAGAACTTCCAGCTGAATATTTTACAGCCGAGCTCGCCTATCGGAAAACGGTACCCCACTTCCGCCCACTGTTCCAAAAACGAAACGAACAAAAGAAAAACCACATGGAGGCATCGTGGACCATTGAGCACGTAACAAAATTGGTAAGTAGCCTACCTTCTGGGAACCTTTCAACAAAAGAACTACAAGATTGCTGTTGATTTCCTGCTGTAGTTTTGGTGCTTTGTCAAAGTTCGAACATAAAAAACTCAAAAAAACTCATGACATAGTGACGTCATTCTCAAAATACTTACGTCACTGGAAATTTGAAAGGACTGTCTTGTGAAGCAAACTATGTCACGAAACAATCTATTCTAAGAAAACAAACGCTGATGTCTTTCTAAGTAAGCTGCGTAGTTGCAAACAGCATGTTCCAAAATTGAAACAATGGCGCCCATTGGCACCGAGTTGAAAATTTCTGCGGGCGCGCGAAATCCATGACGTCAAAACATATAGCGTTGAAACCTGCTTAAAATGGTAAAATAATATCGGTTGAAATATCCCAAAGCGTCTCTCACACTGATGCCAATTTTACATGTGACTCATAATTATCCGATAAAGATACGCTCTGCCTCCCAGGTAGTACAGGACAATGCGAAATACACGCGCTGCAAACACGCTAAACTCTATTTTTATGTTTTTTACATCGTTATGGCAAAAGTCACATATAGCGGAGATGATGCTTCTCTCTGCAGTAAACTTAGAACTACTTCAAGGTTTGCTGCTATTTTTAAGTCTTCCATTCCGCTTCTATCCGAAAACGTTTCACTGCACTTCAGAATAACGTTTTCATACTTGTTAACAAAGAACTACCGGTACTCAATCAAAAAATGAAAATTTAGCGGGAATGTCGCACTGCCGGTCAGAATTGCAGGCGTGCGTCGCCTATATGATGGCGCCTAATGCGGGTTGCAGATGACAAGATCGGAAATGTTGGAGGTTAAAACCATCTGGCAAAACAGCACCAGTGGTGTTCAGCTGTTCGCGTTACCTCGAATAGTCGTCATAATGAAGAAACTTTGCAGCCTTGGCAGTGGTTGTGCAGCACGGTTAACAAACTACTCATTAATGCAATCGGACGGAAGAGCAAAAACGTCTTTTGTCACAGTTGAACAACCGACTTTGTCTTTGATCATAGTCGTACGCTTTAATAAGTTCGCGAGGCAGTCGACAGTTGTCAGATCCGACAAAATTGTCCACTTCATGATCGCGGAGCCTCAGGCCAAAACGCCGAAGAAACTCAATCATTTCTTGCAGAAGTCTGAACAACTGTCGCGACACCCGAAACGTAACGTGCGCTGGCTTAGACGTCACGATCCACACTTGCACGGTTGGTGAAGAAGCTTGATTGCACTTTTCTGTATTGCTAATATTACCTGAGAGCCAGAATGGTCGCCAGAAAATCTTCAAAAGGGGGCTTTACATTTGCCCAGGAGGGGCTTGACATTCGGCAAATTTACATTAAGATATGGTATAGTGGACCTTGCACTGCTTTGTCTCTAAATTACAGAATAGAATACCGATTATTTTGTTGTCCAAAACTAGCTTTGTTGGGGAAACATATCACAAACTTCTTGATGTTCTAATGACAAACCTAGGTGTCCCCCAAGAAACAATGCCAAAGGTGTTTCCTTTCAACCCTCAGATGAACAAACAGCAATAGGCACCTCTTTGACCAATGAAATAACCGCGGTCGAGGGGCTCCCAACAGTGGCGTACGCAGAAAATTTTCATGGGGGGGCGTTCATTCAGTGCATATGGTGGTCATTTGTGTTTGGTGTACGCTGTTTGTGACGTCACAATTTGACGTCATATTCATGTTTCCAAACCAACCTTTTGGCGAAGTTTGTTGACATAATATGCACATTTTTCTACATCCACTCCCCTTATTTTATGTGTCATTGCACTGAATATAAACTATTAACGCTCCAAGTTAGGATATCGGAAGAAAATACACTCAACGCTACGACACATCAGTTCATTACTGCAAAAATATCAGGCTGCACGTTAAAACAGGGGAGTAAAACACACTCATCAATGCGTCAGCGCAATTTACAACTACAAAATGAGACTACGCTATGATGTCTTGTCGAAAACGAGCAGTCGAGGGTAGAAAAAGTGCGGCTGGACTGGCTGACGCACAACCCCGTTTGAAAGATCGAATCTTGCTAAACTGCACAAGAATTGAGAATGCGCATAAAGT
>JGI24022J15233_10007519_pt1 | contig 12016 bp, 7 predicted proteins | sample Ectturendosymbi2_FD_15233 | JGI IMG/M metagenome (IMG submission 15233)
GGGCCGGATTTGGCCCGCGGGCCGTAGTTTGGTGACCCCTGATCTGCCGCAAACGTCGGGATACTCACGCTTGTGGAAGTAGGCAATCGGGCTTAGTACAACTAGAGCAGGGTCTCTCAGCTCCGGCCCAGGGGTCTCCAAACTTCGGCCCGCAAAGACTTTATCAACAACGAAAAAATAGCATATTTACGAAAATTTGTTGATTTGATAGAATGTTACAGGTCCCGAAAATGGACATTACGTAAGACGACCACGTGAATGTCAGTTGGCAAAGTATTATTGGGTGCAGGCTGGCCTAACCTTAGCTGATACGTTGCCGCAATGTAAGGTCGTTTGAATCATGTTTATGAGGTCTTATTAATCATTCTTATTAGTCATGCTTTGCAAATACACTGCTCAACAACGTTGTCACTGAAAGGGGTGATTATTTCCGAACAAAAGCTACGTTCCACCTATATTTACAATCCTGAGATAACTTTGCAGCATAGACTATATTAACCAAATCACTAATCGCTTCCAGTTCTTAAGTAGGGTTATACTTCAGGCTTACTAAATCTTCAACTTAATAGATTTGATTGTAGTTGAGTGAATTTCACTACTGATATATTCTGAATTGAAACTACAGCTTAGAAAACGAGTAACTTTCAAGTTGTTACTTCACCGGTAATTTTCAAGCAAGTCGATTGCACCACGAGTCCACCAAGAGCACTAACCACAGAAAAAGTAACCGGTGTCGCGTTTGAAAGTCTCGTGAATTTATACAGTACATCCCAAAACAGTGCGGCCACAATGGCGTACATAATTTCAAATTTTGAAATTCTGTCGTATTTTTTCTCAGTGAGGTATAAAACAAGTTCAGGCATTATAACAAACATTTGTGATCACCTGCCGCAAACTTTGAAATACTCACATTTGTGGAAGTAGGTAATCAGGTTTAGTACAACTAGAGCAGGGGTCTCCAAACTACGACCCGCGGGTCAAATCTGGATGGTAAAGACAATTGTCAAATATAAAAATATAACACAGGCTATTCAAGAAAATATGATGATTAGATAGAATGTAACATATCTCGAAGAATGGTCATCACGTCAGACGGTCACGTGATTGTCAGTTGGCTGAGTATTACTGCGCTGCAGGCTGGCCTAAACTTAGCTGATATGTTGCCGCAACTGAGGCCTTTGTAAAAATTAGGGACATCCCATCTGGTTTCCCATTGTGCCGAAATCAAAGAAGCAATTCCACCGTTCTTTCTAATAAATGTGTTTTTATTATTAAACAGCATTCGTGTTTTGACATTCTTTTGTTTTGGAACGGGAGTTTATGGTCTGGCCTTGAACTGTTGTGTAACAGCTTACGTGGCCCTCCGACAAAAAGTTTGGTGACCCCTAACCAGAGTAATGATTGGCTTGAAAAGGGAGATATGCTTAAGTTGTGGGTCGAGAGCATCAACCACGCCCAAGAAACAAGGTGATGCGCGTTCGGCGAGTACCTGCAAACTTTAAAAACATTTGTCCCGCAATTTGCAAGTAAAATAGAATGAGCTCGTGAAACCATACTTGATGGTCCCATGTTGACGGTGCAAACGAGTCACCGTCTCGCAGTAGAATAAAATGCTTGCAGAATGTGACGTACGCTAATACTGTTACGCCACAAAGAGCTGGAAATGAGTAGAGGCGAGTAACAGGATCTTCGCTTGCATAGTCGCGAGTTCCTTCCGGATTGCCCCCGACTACGGAAATTAAATTTATTTTAAACATGCTTCAAGCTTTTGATCTTTGCCTCGTAAGTTCTGTAGGGTATTGCCACTCGAGCGCATCAATCTCATGTAGACGTGTCAAGAAATCTCGAGTCCGTTGATAGAAATGCGTGCATTCACGAGAAGAACAATAATTTGAAACTGATTTTGCAAAACCTGCATCTTACGAAGATTAAATATACATTCTTTAGGTTATGTCACTATATTGACCTCAAAGAATTCATAACACCGCAATCTATTTCGTATTGACCAATCGCAATCAGCGATTTGTTTAAAACTCTTTTGCTTGGTCGTGCAATGTTTCAAAATAGGGTGTAATTTGGTGATATACTCACACAACAATAATGATTAATTGTTTTCTCCTCCAGTCTACTGGGAAATTGATAAACGATGCTGTAATTAAAAAATCGTAATTCGTGGGTGATAGATTATCATGTTTGCCTTGCTAAGAACCTTGTGGCCTTCCCCACGTTCGCAGCACCCTGCAATTAGAATGCATTAGAGCATGTGTACAAAAATTTCAAAATTTAAAACTGATCACGAACGTCGCATTTGGGGTTGCTTTTCACTTTTATGACTAAAACATTACTGGTGGCTTGATACAAAAGAACATGCTTTGCAGCTTGCAAAAGTCGTTAATTTATCTTTTGGTTTACTAAGCTACGTCTGCATGATGCAAACGTTTCTATTTGCATAAGAGCTGATGATGCCTACATCGTAGGCGAAATATATACTCTGTAAGATCTTAAAGTGTCTGATTCTTTGCTGAGAAATTATCTCTTTCCATTGACAGTGATGCAAACATTTTGAGTTTAATTGGCATTTACTTCACTCAAGCAATGAAGTTTAATTGATAATAGCGATAACTGAAGTAAAAGCAACTTGGATCGCGATAGCCACTTCAACGATGTGTTGCACACGCGCCAAAAATACCGCGAGCCATTATAGCACATGGCTATAGCGCTAGCAAGAATTTTATGCTTAGAAAAACCCTGTTCTGAAGAAAACATAAAAACCATGAAAGTGCTGATTAGGAAACGAGATCTGCTCTAACGAATTTGAAACAGACGTTACGTACACAGTCTCTGACAATTGAGAAAATGAATCTAAAATGAACAAACAACGGAATAAAAAAAAGTGGCCAATCACGTGTCCGTGTGGCAGTAAGCTCATAGCTCTCATTCATTCTGAAAGATTGTTTGTTAATGACACTGCCTGTTTCTGCCTCTGCAATACGCAAGCACTATTTGTTCTCTTGACACTGCTCTGTTGTGAAACGGCAAGCTCAATGTGCTCTTTAAGAGTTATGCGCTACGTTGCTAGATTGACGCCCGCCAGGCTGAATCACACCGATACCAAAAACCACTGCCGCGACTCGCCGGCTTACTCAAGTTGCAACAGCGCTACAGCAGAGCAAAAAAACGACAACGGAAGCACAGAGCGACGATCTTTTTCCTGAGCTCGTCGCAGCTGATCGCTTGGTAAAGCCCGCACATCAACTACTGCCAATCTCTTCGCGATTTCTTAGTTTAGCAAAAGTCTGTTTTGGTTGCCAGTTCCTTGATAGCCGTCGCTAACTATCTATCATAACGGAATAAGCGATGTTTTTAGACCTGCCCCAGGGGAAGAATCAGGATGCGCACCACTCCGCAAACCACTGAGCAAAACGTGTAATATGCTGTCCGCTTAAACTTTGGGCAACGAAACAACTCAGTAACGGAGCCCTAACTTGATTTAGGGGTTGCGGTCAAAGCCTATCTCGCTGTTGAAGGAAAAGCCTACGATTGAAAGCGGCGACTTGAAACAAGTGAAGTCTGGTGGTCGCGTAGATCGCCAAACTCAGTCATCCGCAACACACCGGTCGTTTACGTTTCGAACGCACTGCTTCCGGAACGTCCAACAATAACATTGTTCAAAGCAGTGAATCAGTCTTAGTCTTATCGACTGATTGACTCTAATCGTTTAGACTCCTAGCCCGCCGCTGGCTTTGTAAAATGTTTGATTTTTTCTTTGTAAGCTACTCACCTCTCTGCGTGGCTAATCTCTCTACGGGTACTATCCCTGGTATGCAGAATTATGCAATGTTACGTCACAGACGAACAGAACGGAGCGGCAGCTAAGGCTCACAGTGATCTGAAATGTTTGCTCTCCGATCAGCCTGTTCAAAAAAGTTTTGAAAGTCCTTTCACACCACGCTGTGATCAGGTTCAGTACTATAACTAAACAATTGTCCTTCGTCTCGAAAAATGTTGTTAAATAAGAACATCCAAGTTTCTAAAAGGAAAACCTTAGATGGCAAAAGATACGCTAGTCAGTGACCTTGTATTGCTCTTCTAATAAATGAATACCCTCTCTGCGGTTATGTGCAAGTCATCTACTTCATTGTTTCAATTCCATTAAAATAACTATTTTTATAACAAAAATATAACTTCCTCACGTATTAGAAAGTGTTTTGATTCTGTTTTGTTCTCAAACGCCTTTTAAAAGAAAACCATACAGGGCACGGAGATTTGCTTCCGTACTTGGAGAGCTTGGATTCAAGAATTGCACACAACCCACAGCATTTTTCGAACTCACTAACGTTTCAAGATTTAAAACAGAATTGGGTGTACTCGTGTGATTTTGAGCTTCATTAACATCATACGCTATCGCCATTTTTTGTGAAAGCCGTATAAATGGAAACTTCATATCCCCTTGCCAACTAGTAAGGGGTATGATGCACACTCATGCCCCTGGATGTTTGCGTGCCTGACAGTGAGAGACACTTTGCCTGCAACATACTCTGGGCGCATGCGTTTCTGAAAAAAAGTTTTATCTGATTTTGGCGCCAATAGCCTAAAAATCGTGTGTGTTTCGTTCAACTTTACAAAGCCATAAGAAGAATGTCGGAAAAGAAAATATTGCAAACCGCCGCTCTGCCTCTATTACAACAGAGTATCCAGGCAGGGCAATAGCCCAAATACAGTAAATGAAAGTCGCATATTCCGTTGCAAAAGCTTTTACTTTGCAGAAATTTCATAATTGCGCTATGCAATGGTTATTATAACACTGACAAAACTGTTTTTAGACTTCTTTCCCTTACCCTAATTAGAGATGGTTTCAATTCTTCTATCACTTTTTCTTTCCTGTGCATGGTCTGAGAACCATAGGCGTAGCCATGGGGGCCAAAGGGGCCATGCCCCCCCAAATGTTTAGAATATATAGTCATTTTGTGCTTTGAGAGGCGTTTTTCCAAACAAAATAGTGTTATTCGCCTAAAATCAAACATTTTTGCCCCCCAAATATTTTGGCCTCCTCCAAATTTCTGGGCTGGCTACGCCACTGCTGAGAACTGCTAAAACCTATATTGATCCACAACATGCTTTCCGGCTGCTCGTTGAAAGTGCCGAGGCGTCGTTGTGTTGCCGCGAAAAAAACTACGTTGGAAGATTGAGGCATAGTAGGCTTGTAAAATTGTGAGTCAAATTTATGTCAGAGTTAACTGCGGAAGATCAAAAAGGAAAGTCCGAGCTAAATGCGTATGAAGCATTACGTAAGCCGAAAATAAGCCGAACGAACGAAACACAAGCTTATTACTCGGCTTCACGGCAGTTGAGGAGGAGAACACAAAATGAAATGGCTGATTAGCCGATCCCGTGACTGTGCCACTTGAAATGTACTCTTTCGAACATCTGTATTGGCAACAGACAGCGAAGGCAGACAGTGATTCTGCGCAGCTATTGTTTGTTGAATGCTGCAAAGAAAATTTACACAATTTAATGAGCGCGGGCGCACAAGCTTTAGCCACCACACATGGCATTTTCCAGGACGCCCACGTAAAAACTTTCTCAGGCAGATAGGAAAAGTGAAACACTGGAAATTCGATATGTTCGATTGTTGGCACACAGTAAAAGGTAACGACAATCACGAACGGGAAGTGCTGCTGCCTACTGAAACACGATGTTACTCGTCAGTTTCAGTCGTTCATGTCGTATATCATTCTCGTTGCTGCCGATGACTAACTGTTACCAGAGGCGGTGGGTTCGACGTTTTTTAAAGAACTCTGGATGCTTCGCAAACAAATGAACACTGCAATTTTAGCATCAAGGCTCTCGCCTCGATGCAAGATCTTGGTGTATGGCGTCATCATTACGTCGATTTGAAGCGATTAGCTGAGAGTTCAAGAAGCTCACAGCGCGAAGCTATGCATGGAAAATTTCATCACGCTTGTTCATCATTGTATACTAATTAAAACTATTGAAATTGCCACGGCTTAGAACAAAATTTTTAATACGGCGAACTTGCCGGAAAAAGAGGTCTGTTCTGAGCTAAACGCTCGAATTCTTTTCAGTTGCCACAACAGCGCAGATGGTCTTCTCTACTTGACCACACGCACCGTTGGTGAGTGGCGACTTGGTCGCCAAGCTCCGGATGACAAGATCTCAGAGTTGTCGCCTGTTGCACGCCATGGACGATTGGGTTTTAAGAATGACACAATGACGTAGTCCGGAATGCAGCTGACAGCGATGTTGAAAATTGTCACCTGAACTTAAAGCACCACTTCCGACAAAACACGTCACTGAGGCAGCCCGCAAGACTACGATAGGCTGCAGTAAAGAAATTCGCTACCGTGTTAAAAAATATTGCTTTATTCGTTATTTGGCGCTGGGTATGTGGTGGTCTTAGCCTAAAAACAGTTATTGGTAAAGCTAAAACCAAATCGGGAAATGGAAAAAAGGCAAAACCTACACAAAACAATATAGTTGCGATTTATCTTGAATGAATACAGATCAAACAACATACATAAAATTAAGGCAAAAGGTGTACACTAGTTCGTAATAGTTCAACTTTAAAGAACTTTACGCAGGTTGTTCGGTAAAATTTGTGGTGACCTTATCAAGGCCGAAAATTATTCTGTAAATACGCAGCTCTACTTCCTACACTTTTTTCACGTTATTTCTCATTAGTTATGATGGTACAATGGACAATCAATTGATGTTTAGTGTAGTTAATTCAGTAACAAATGTGTAGTTTGATCTACTTTTTCTTCCAGTGTTGGTCTAGAAAATAGAAGATGTTTCTTTCGTGTTAAGTTTTGCTTCAAACTGCAATAAAATTTCGTCCACCAAATTCATAACAAATTACCACGTTCACGAAGTTAAGATGGTTGTTAAGCGAAGAAAGTCAACATCTTGGAAAAATTGAATTTTTGAAAACTGCGGCCAAAGCAAGCATGTCTTGTCGCTGTATATTACACAACAAAGTCAATGTTTTCGGAAAAATGTTCTTCAGAAACTTTTTTTAATTTATCAAATCTTCCGAAATTTTTGTACACAGAGTCACTGCTTAATATTTCTTCAGCTCTTCCAACCTTCACACATTGTCTTCATAGTTTTATTTCTAGTTCGCATCACAGAGAAATTGTTAAACTAAAAAAGCAATGCACTTTTTGCCTTGACACGTGAAGTACAATTTAGGGTTTTGTTTTGTTTCTGCCACCTTGTTTTGTTCGTCAGAGCAATATGTCAGATAGTCGCAGCTGCGTCTTGAACTTACAAAGGCTTTAGCAACTCATAATAGATAGGTTCGTTTGAATATGTTCAGCATTTTAATTAGTTAGGTACCGATGCAAGCTGCTTGCCTTGCCGTTGTCTTCTCAATTACATGTTTTTAGACTGTAATTATGTTTTCTAAGAGTTATTGTGTGTGAATATTCCCTACTTGAGATGTAATTAAACGCTTCTTTCGCAAGCTGCTTAAAACTGTGTGCCTTTGCATCTCTTCAGAATCTTTTCTCAGTTCCTGTACAAAATGTGAGACACATCCTCTTCTGCGAAACTGCACTATTTTTTGGTAAACTTCACAACAACAGAAATTTTTGATAAAATGCCAGTTAGTCCTTCTTTAATGGTAGAATTTCACCGTATTGAGCGATTTGCCTTATCGATCGACCTGAACGTTTTCCCAACTAGAATTCCTTCGCTGTTTGCCTTTTCTGGAGTGGAAACCACATTTCAAGAAAATTACTGGTTTTAGGACGAAAACGTGGGTGAACAAGCGACCACCGATCCGTAGCCGCTCGTCGATGCCGAAGTTCTAGAAATGCTGCGGTTAAACTGAAGACAAAACCTTACGGAAAATTTAACGATGACTGCACACTTGCAACATTTGATTGCTCGCAAAAGGTTAATATTTTGTTCGTTCGGGAAAAATTAAAACTTCTTGTTTGTTCACAAGAGTTGTCAGTTTTTCATTTATCGCTAATAAGGTCTACCAGGGTAATCATGTACAAAAGACGGAATTAACGTATAAAATGGTCTAAACAAGGAATGGGCCAACTTCGACTTTCGGGCTACATATGGTCTGGTAAGCTTTTTGCCCGTCCCACTGAAAGGTTCAATTTTTATTAATCAAGCCAAACAGCTTTACCACATACCATTTATTTTAGTGCACACAAACAATCCATGCATCTGCTGCCGATCTTGCCGCTGTCAAATTTTTATAGAATCCAGTGCGACCCGCGATCCACGACGTTCGACCACACACTCGTCCGTGAAACAGTTTGATTGTTGCGCAGTATTTCAACGCGCAATATTTGAGTTTTTTTATCGTCACAAGCCGCAACGTAATGCAGACGTCGAAGTTGGAAACATTTCGATAACAACTAGGGCAGGACTTTGGGCAACACGCTAGTTTCAGTAACATCTCATATTTGCCACTGTTGTTCGCCTGTTTTACGTTAGAACATTTCACCTTCATGAATATATGTGGTTTCTTAATGGCGACATGTTTAGGAAATGAAAAAATGTTATTCTTCCACAAGAACTGAAGAAAGTACGCATTTTAAAACTATCTTGTCACAAAGAAGTGTAACGGGCAGTTTTCATTTCTGTCACTGCCTACCTCGATCGATTAACTCTATCTGTAACGGATTTTGTCCTCTTAGAGTTAGACCGAAGTTTTGACCATTGAGCTTGATGGTGACAACTCTGAAAAAGCATAAAGATTGTTAAAAACTGTTCATAACTATTAGACGTAATTTGCATAAGAAGTAGGCATTAGTGCTTAATTAATTGTGCTATATTCAAACTTGCTTCAAATGTAACATTCAAACCACCCTCAAGAACAAAACCACAATATCTGCCGAAAATGGCTTGGATGTATTGATTGATGAATTAAATGAAACCTTCACATCAAATTCAATTTCAAATGAGGTCAATGCTGACCATGTGGTAAATGTCCTTTTTGGAGAAATTTCTACAATGCTTGACAACTAACAACCTTTGGAATTTTTCGTGACTTATGTCTCAGTCAAAGTTGCCTCACATGTAATCGTTAGCTGGGTCCGTAATTGGTAGCGTTCTGTTGAAACAACGAGATTTGGTAACGCCCTTATATTAGAGCATACTCATAATTCATACTCATTTTTACGTAATAAAAGTCGGCTAAAAAACAAAGTTGCAGCAACATTAATACTGACTTTATCTTTAAAACCACTGAAGCACAACAACGGCTAATATGTACAAATCATAAATTTCTCAAAAAAATTCCTCTTGCAAACTTATTTTTCATTTATTGCATTTGCAATACTGTAGTTTTTTTCCATGCGTAGCTTTGTTGCCTATGCCTACATTTTTAAATTCATGGAAAGTTCTAAAAAGATGATCAAATATACAAAAAATTTCAAATCGAAAAAACAAGCTGCCTCCTTCAAAGAGTATGAATTCCTCTTCCAGTTTTGTTTATATCATCTGGTTTAAGGTAATTGCAATGTCATCGCTAATTCTTGCCAAAGGGGAGTGACAAACTATAAGAATTTTGCTCAATTCAGTTTATTTTACGTCATTTGTTTACTTTCACAACTTGTATACCTATTTCTTCAGCTTTCCTTTCAAACAAGTTGTAAGTAACGAGATATGAAGTGTATGAGGTAAAGTCATAAAACTAAGGCGCGTGAGTTGAATAACTTGCTGAAACTCAAACATGAGTGCAGGAGGTTAACTGTCTGAACTGTGTTACAGTACAACTGAATATGTTAAATAAAATGTTTGCATACTGCACAAAGGAAGAACTTATATATTGTTACAAAAACAAGTATGTTTCACTGGTAAACAATGCACGGAGTTGCTGTAGATTCTTCTTGCGAACAAAATAGCTACAATTATCGAAAACGTTATTTTATTCAACGTTTCGGCTTATGCGTAAGCCATCATCAGGAATAAATGAAATGCAACAGTTAAAAAGAAAAAACATAATTGCATCCTTGACGTGGCTGTGGTGTATGGTATAACCCTTCATACTACACTCAAATTTTCACAGAAGAGATCCTTGGGAAAACCCTGTCTTGAATGTTCTCTATGTACTGCACGCGGGTTCAGACATTGCAGCGTACGGTTTCCACACAAAATCTGACTTTGAGTCTTCAGAAATCGTTCAACAACCGGTCTGCAATTACAGTTGTTAAATTTCCTACCGTAATAGTTAATTTGCAGTTTAACTTATTGTTAGCAAAATCCTTGACTTGTTCTTGCACTTGGCTGTTACTTACCGAATCCGTTCCACAAACGAGTTCGCTTCGTGATCATGCTGGACAGCTGCGTCGCATTTCCCACTTGGGAGTACGTTGGAGTAAGCACTGCTGCAAAACTTTGCATGAAGGTTAGAAAAATTTAAATTTGTTTTGTTCTGGACGAAGTCTCAGTTGCAAGTTTTAAATCCGATATAACTTTAAAATCAGCAGGGTGCAAGCCCCCAAACAATTTCAAAGAAGGATAGAACTTGCAGTTCTCAGTTGAGGTGGAAGGTGGAGCTTCTGGGAAAGTGAAAGATGTGGTTTGTGAACGCGCGAACTTCTCTATCAGATTGATATTATAAGTCATTTTGCATTGCCGACGCAAAGTACAATCGCGCATTAATAACATTTTTTATTTGCGCGGAGAATTTAGCTCCCAACGATCATGCACGCCTGCGAAACCTGAAGTAAAAAGTCTTTCTCTTAAATTCTGTGCTCTGGGGCAAGTTCCTACCTCAGCTTCTGCTTTCGTGATGTCTCTGAATACAGATGTGAGTTACACAAAAAGTAGTGAACTTTTTGTTGCTTTCAGCTATGGCCGGAGCAACCATCAACTCTGTCAACGCCTGCTTTGCCCCATTACGACCAATTGCTTGGTTGCACCATTTTTTTCTGCTTTTGTCAAGAGTCAGCGGAGCGGACCATAAAATAAATTAAGCGTTTGTATTATCACTGCATTAAACAGCATCGTATTATACTAGTTTAAAGGAACCATCAATTTCGTAGCTTTAAACCACCTTGTCATTTTTAAGCAAGCAACAAACATTCCAGATTTAGCTTTACTATAAAGTAGCAACCGAACAATCTATGAAATAATTTTATAAAGACTTGATTAATCACAAACACCCATTTCTAAAGCAACGTTTAATGATGAATGCAATGTTCTCCTAATCTGAATGAAATGTTCTCTGTGCTACTATTGAAATAGCATACCACACAACCGCCAACATATAAATCAGATAAATTATTCTGAAATATTAGTTCCCATATGCAAGAAACAGGTTCCACAAGCAATGATAAATTATTTGTTAATCCCACATCAACAATAGTATCTATTGCTAACAGGTTAATTCTCATTACGCTTAACTACGATTAATAGAGTTCAGATTCGAAGCCTGTTGCTTCTGCACGTGAAGCAGAAATACCGAGATTTTTTACAAAATTTAGGTTAGAGAAGCATGAACTAAACAAGTTTCCGTGGTAATAATTAAAGTTCAGTCGCAATTAACCTCATTTCAGGCTTCTCATTACAATCAAACTTGACATTTTCAAAACTTTTTTGTGTTTCGTGCCAGTAACATTCACTGCCCAGCTATGAATGTTTTGCACCACTTCTGTCATGCACACCATGAATATTATAACCATTCAAAGCACAAAGGGCGTATGTGATTCCAGCACCAGCCAAAGCAATATGATGCAACAAAAAATTTTGCCCCATTGCGGCACGTGGTAACGACGTTTCAAATCACCGACGAAATTCATAGAACTTGTTTAAAAAATATTTGCGCAAAGGTTTTCAGTTTTTTGCAAATCAGAGAAACATTTTACCGTTAAACATGCTCAAATTACTATGCTATAGTACTGCATATACATATTTAAGTTACTGCCTTACAGCTTGGGGGTCTGCAACCACGTCACATTTAAAGCCAATCTATGTGAAACAAAATAACATTTTGCGCAATATGACGTTCAGTAATTATGATGCACAG
>JGI24022J15233_10007524_pt1 | contig 12012 bp, 8 predicted proteins | sample Ectturendosymbi2_FD_15233 | JGI IMG/M metagenome (IMG submission 15233)
TTGAATGGTCCGCGTGTTTATTCGGCGCGCTTCTAAATCACTCATGATAAGCATATTCCATTGCGCGCTGGTTTGTATTGGACGTTGCCACAAAAGCCAATACAAACAACGGGCACTGTTGATACAACTGATGTTTCAAGTTTTTTTTAAGTGCAATCGAAGAGGTTCGTTTGTTGCAAAACTCTCATTTTCACGTGGATTTGCCGCGTGTTCCTCGCAGAGCCAACAACCACCGAAGCCGACACCACAGTAACTTCCACGACCGCTGCATCCACAACCACCAGCTCCTACTTCAACGCTCAGTTGGACCCAGCTACCGAAAGTAAACGATTTCTGGACTCCATCCAGGCCGAGCTAAGCGATCACCAGATGAAGCTGGCGAGGGTAAAAGCGTTACGCGCACTTGCACTCTGTTCTGAAATTCCATGTACAGATAATCAAAGTGTTGCAAACGAAGAACGCATTTTGTTAAAAATGCTGTGTTTTCGTTTCCACCCATAGTTTTCAGTCATTTTTGCTATTTACTTTAAAATACATTAAGAACCGTTTTCACTTAAAGTGACTGAAAAATACCAGACACTGGGTCTGATGCCTGCTGCTTACGCAGAATATCGAACGTACTTGGTCAACATGGTATCGTGATGGTTGACATAATGGATCGTTTGATGTGTTCCGTGCGCGCTCTGTGAACGGAAAATGCACCTCAATCCGCTATGCCGCTCTGTCTCAAAACAAACATTATCATACTTGGCTCGCAAAAGCGTTCCGTTTTGGTAGATATACCTACTCTAGGCATGACAATTGACTTATAGTTTTCATGCTTGGTGTCGGCTTTACGCAATTTCATTATGACGTATAACTGTTTACGACGCTGTCCACTGCGAATTTCCGTCGCACTAGTGATCTATCGGCGGTCCATTTGCTCTGCTTCCCTTCGCCAGTCGTTGCGAACGTGATTGAAACGACTGCGCGATGTCATTTCGTGTCGCTTTGCTCTTTGTTCCGGATTTTTGTTGACTGTTAAGCAGCCTCATCCGCTCGTCCGGCAAATTGCACTGAAGTGGCCATGTTTTCTACTTCGATTGTTTGCCGCTCACATGAAAGCGCTTTGCGGCAGTGTCTGCCTTGCGCATGGGTTGGTGTCGACGTCGTGCATAATGCTGAAATCTTATTGTCGACGGCGACTTTCAGGTATTACGCCAATGGGACGACGCCAGCTTGAAGCTGATACGGAACGCTGACCTCGACCCTTCGACTGCTGCTGAGAAACGAGAGCAGTTGGAGCAGGTACGACACGTCGATTGGTTGGCGGTTATCTTTGCAGAATTTATCATTGCCATGGCTTGTTTTCAAAAGGAGTTGAGAATTGAGAATCAACAGTTTTTGAAATTTGTTATTTGGACCCCTCTTCTGTATCGCTCGGAATTGCGTAACTTCACTTTTGCTCTGCACCGTGGTGTAAAATGTCAAAGAGAGCTTGAAATCTAGATAGTAACTTGGTGCTATTGAGACAGAGAAATAGTGTGGTCAATGGGCTTAAAACAAAGATGTTTAGCGTTTCTTACGCGAGACTGCCGCCTCAAAACCCGCGACGAGAAAATTGAGGTTCGAACTAGCCGTAAATTGACATGAATCAATAGGCAGCGCATGAATCCTTCAGTAGTTTTTTCCCGATTTACACTGCACAAAAGGCTTAAACCAAGTTAACGTGATTAAGCTGTTTGCATAATTTGTTGCTGTTCTCACCATATTTTCGTCAACCTGAATTTAAGCAGGCACATCGTGTCTGCCATGGACACAAACTCCGTGCATCGAAAATCTGAATCCTACTTCAAGTTAGCGGACACTGTTTTGAGAAGCTCGATATTGTGCGAATCGTAAACCGAAAAAAGACTGTGCAAGTCGTAGACTGAATCCAAATTCCAATCGCGCGTCAGCAATATTTGTTTTCATTTCTGCGTCGCGCGAACGTCTTGTCTTGCTTTGATGGCTGCGCTTCGACCGGGAACAAACTTTTGCGAAATTGCGCGAAAATAGACAATGTTTACTTTCCTTGCTTGTGATTGAGACCGTGCTTGCTCAGGACTTCAATCGAACCAAGGCGGCCCTCATGCAAGAGCACAAGCAGAAGAAGGAACAACTCACATCCGCTCACGAGGCCAGGATGGACGCGATGCTGATCAGCGACCGACAAAGTTCACTCAAAAATTTCATGCAGGAGTTAAATGCCGAAGCGCCCGACGTAAGCATCACTCGTCTTTGCGTCGTGATGGTCCCAGTCCTCACAGCCGAATACCGACCAGCACAAGTGTTTTTAAATGCATTTGTTTGTTGTGTGTTTTATCCCCACAAAGGGGATTAACCGTTGAAATATAAATGCGTTCTGTTGCGGCTTCGTTTTCGGCGGAAATTACTGGTTGGGGAAAAGAACTCATTCGGTGTCTGCCCCCAGCTTCCCGTAGCGTTTCCTCTGTGTGTTTAACGTAAATAACAGGTCGGTAGAAAATGGTCGGTAAAAACAAAACAGAAACGGTTTGCTTGCTATTCTCCAATGCTGTTTGCTTCGTAAAGATGCTTGCGTCCCGCGACGGTTGTAAGCTCGCGGCCCGATCAAGTGACTATCCTTTGTAGGCCTGCGCTCAGCCGACCGTGACCGGAAGCGCGACTGAGTCGATCGAAAGTTCCCTCTCAGTTGACTGGCGTCTGAAGGCTTGCTTACGCGAAACAACCCTCCTCTGTCGCCTTGTATAGGTTAGAAAACCGCACAGTCAGCCCGTGCGGTCGCAATCCGACATATTTGTTGCTGAGAACACTCAGGGCTTGGCTGGGATCAAAGTTCGTGTGGTAATAAAGCGCAAGTGCTTCAACGACAATTCTTGACGTTGTCGGAGCGTTTTAGCTCTTCTCGCTCGGTGCCCAGTGCTATCGAACTTCACAAATCGCATAACACCGCCTGTCCTACCTAGAGTGGGCATGAAGTTTCAGCGAAATTGGCGCTGCGCACAGTTCATTTCGAGCCTAAAGTCTGTATGTACTTAAAGCTTTCTGATATCTGGTTGTTCCAAAGTGACCTTGGTAAGAAATAAAGGAATTAAAAAGCTTAATTTTGGGAGGCTAAGAAGCTGCCTTTAAAATTGTCCAAATGCAGTGTCAGCACTACTGCGTTTTCAGTCATCTTCATCTTGCGCTAAGACAAAAGCGATGAGACACTAATACAGTTGTATTACCTAAGGTTTGGCTAAATCGTTAGTTATTTGAACGAAACGTTCTTTCGTGCCAGAAAAAATAGCGCTTATGCCAAAGTGAAACAGGAAGAGGTGCTGCACCGTAGAGATAAAATGTTAATGAACGTTGCCGATCTATCATCAGGCCACCAGGGTGCTCAACACTTGGAAGAGCTACCTGCAAAGTGAGAAGCGCGATCACGACTACGCCAAGGACCATCTGAGCGACCACTCTGCTAACACCGACAGACTGCAGAGCAGACTTCAAGGCATCCAGGTACGCGTCCAATAAAACTAATTGTAGCACTTCTGCCGGCGCAGTTGGAAATCATCAGGTTTGCCTGCTTGACGTGGCAGTTGCGTTCTGTTTTTCGATTTGCGTTAAAGAGAAGGTAGCTGTGAAACGGGGAACCGTTTATTGATGACGTTGCCCAGCCGTTCTTTTATGAGAATGAACGACTAATGTTGAAGGCCTTGAGATTGAATGGCTGATATAACGAGATTGAATGACTGATAAAATGAGAATGGGCGGCTGATATATTTGAGAACAAATGGCTGGTATTGACAATCAAAGCCCTTGCATTGATGACGACATAATCTTGAATTTTTGTTGTAGCCGCTGGTTATAGCTATGGTTCATTCTACTCGTTGCTTTTTACACAGTGAGGAGAACGGCACTGTGTTGTGAGCAACAATTTGTTCATGACGTTGCACAGCCGTCCTTGCGTGACTGATCGTCTCCGATCGCGCGGTGCAGCAGATTTCGCAATGTTGTGTAGCTGCTGGGCTTGATTACGAATCAGCTGCGCTGTTGTTAGTCGCTCAGCTGACTCGCAAGTCGGATTTAGTGCTAACCACAGGTCTTTGACGCACTGCCGCCGAGTTCGTTTCTATGCGTCGGCGTACAGTGTTACGCATCTGGACTCATTTAGAACCAACCTGACCGCGTCTGGCGAAGACCTGGCGAAACTGGCTTTGCTGACAATAATGAGAAACCTATCAACGCTTTTTTTGTCACACGCAAGCAGAGAAACTTGCGTTGTTAATAGCTCGTACAAGTCTGGAAAATACATTTAAAAACTTTACAGCATAAACATGGCAAGTGTCAAGTTGTATTCGACTTTGCTGAAGCTAGCTTTGCGAAGATTGCGCTGTTGGTAGAACCGCCCAGTTGGTGGAAAGAGGTTTGCATCGTAATTGTGGACCGAGAGATATCAGCGCACGTTTAAAATATACGGATTGTTACTTTAATTACTAACTGCTGTGGCCGGATCCTTCCTATTGTTTATTTAACTGCCAGATTCATGGGCTATACTGTGATGAAGTTCGTGAATCACCTGATTGTGTTCGTGGTAACAGTGTCGCACGAATCGCAGTGGTTCAAAGCTTTTAAGAAGCAATAAGTTCACTGAGAATTTAATGCTTGTTAAGAATTAACTTCCTGCAAACGTGCATGAGCCGAAGTCAACCTAAGGACCAACTTGTTCATCTGGATCTTTGTGTTCAGGTTTCATATAATGTTGATTAACTTAAACACCTGCTGACGTCAGGCGCTGGCTTGAATGTTGTGGGTGTTTTGAGTTCGGCAAAGGCGTAAAGATTTTGTTGATTCTGCTCCTCGTCGTCATACGCTTTTTAGCGCCATACCACGCACGTCGTATTGTTTTGGAGCGAAGGAACTAAACCTTGTTGGATTGTATTTCCCATTCAAAGAAAATCCCTTTAACCTTGTCGGAAATGCCGGTTGATCACCTTGGAAATGATTTCAACTTGTTTCGAAGCAGAGTTTTTAGGGATGGTTTCCCCATCATCTTAGACAGAGACAGATCGCAATCTTGAAACTTGTATTTAACAACATGCTGTAGTTTCAACTGTTCAAACCTGACCGAACGTTATCTTTCTTTTAAACCTCTGCCAGCATGTTACTTGCCAAGCGTCTTTTGTCACGCTGACTGTAAAGGTTTCTGTTGTGTGGTTTGCGTAGGATCGCGTGGGCAACACAATCAACCTCCTCGAGCAGCACCAGGACATAATCAGCGAAATCCAGGACGAAATAGGTGAGAACTTGGCTGACGTTTATTGTCAATGTTGGTCGCCATTGTTCCTGTTCAGGTTTGCAAAGAGATAAATTGAAGGTAAAAAGTTAAAAGTTTGCAACTTTGCCGAGCAATTCAATCGAGAATGACTTCGAGTACACATCAACTTGAAAGGCCATGAACGGAAGATCGTCAACTACGTCACGTTTTTTGTGGCCTTTGGCACCAAAAGATTTTTCTGGCGCAGTTAGCAATCTATACGAACACAGTGACTGGAAGCACCAATCCAGGAGTTAAGGCTTTCGCCACCAGATACTAGTAACGCGTAAATTTGAAACAAACTGCTGTTGATTTCTTTAAATGTGTTGTATTTTCTTGTTTCATCGTCACAAAAGTTTCTTCATTCAGATGACTACATGAACAAAATGCTGCCGTCGTTTGCGTTCGAAGTGGAGTATTCGGAAACGGAGGATGTCGAAGAACTGCCGATAATCGATAACGGCGGCTTGCCCGCACAAACCAACGGTGAGAAACTGCGCTCGGGGAATGCGGTAACATAGACGGGATCTTTGGTAATGCCGGACCTCCGTTGGTTGCCAGTGCTATCTGCGGAAACTGCGTTGGGCATGTGCTGATGTAGTGCGTCCAGTTTCGTGAAATTGTTCTTTTGTCAAAAGAAGAAACGGTCTTTGTTTGCGCAAAGATCCACTGGTCGAACAACGCTGTTTGCTCAATCGTCTTTCGCAGCAGCCCCTCAACCATGAGCGCTTCGTTTTTTTGCAACCCTCGCCTTTAAAAACACTGGTGGATCTCTTAAGATAAACAGATTCTCAACATAATGTTTGCGAAACCGTGCGTAAGTAAAGTCGTAAATCAATTTAACATATTTGGCTTGCGTGCATGGCTGCTTGAAGTGGCGTGTGTGACGCGCAGTGGCCAACTGGGGCTTCCCTTACTCAAAATAATGTTTTCGTGTTGCAACACTGACGTTAAGGTAGCTCCGGTTAAATGTGACATATGCGGCTGTTTTTTTCGCAGAGACACTTCGGTCATTTGTTCGAAATGGCCTAAAAACTTTCTGTCATCTTTCGTTCTCGGACATTTTTTGACCCGATTGACTGAAATTTTTTCGGTCATTTAAAAAAAATCTGGCCAATGACCGCAAAGCAGGTTTGAGGTTGACGTCATACTGTTGTTCTCAAGCAACGTAAGCGTGCTTCTGTCTTGCGCTGTACTCCTAAGGATATTTACGATGCTGTTCAACCTCTGAAAGCGAAACGGCGTCGATAGCCTATTCCACAGGTTGCTATGCTGTGCAAAACCAGGCTTGTCAGCGGAACACTTTGTTCTGTCCCATCCCATGGCAGTTTGTGGCTGTCCCATCCCATGGGATTCCACGAACCAATAAAAGAAAGTGCATTTATCATGTCTAATGTCTAGCCTTTACAGAGCCGTGGCTGAGGATACCCCAAAGCCCCCACGTCGGGGGGCCAATGAAAATTTCGTAAAGGTTTTTCAGTTGTCACCTAAAAACTGGCCCAACAGCCTTGTTTTCGGGGTTTCGCGTCACTACGCCATGACACTGAACCTCTACGTCTAATACTGTTGTGTGAGCATAAAAAATAATGCATTGAACTTCAGAAAATTCCTGCTGTATGGCGTTGAAATTACTGTGAATGGGACAAATTTCAGGTCCAAAGTGCCATCACATTCCTATCCTACAGACAAATCTGACAATATTGATGCTGGCGCGCTTATCGTTTGTGGTTTCCGCCTAAGTTAACGTCATACTGCTACCTCAAAATCCTTATTGTAACGGTTCTTGTGATAACCAGAATTAACACGGATGTGACGCGATTCCTTAGTACATTTTTAGGTGCTATTTTTTTCAATGCGTGCCGAAAAATCATCTAAAATGGTAGGAAAGTACATTGTAAAACCTCACCGTTTTCCGTCAGATCTTACACGGTGTTATCTACTAACGTTTGGTTGAAATACATGTGGTGGACGCGCAATGAGTGACTGAGATTTTACATTTCTGCTTAGTTATGTGATAAACAGCCGCCTCGGGCCATTTGTAACTGTTGGGTTATTCACTACGCACTTACTTTTTTTGCCCTGCGGTCGCACTACAGCAATCGACACCCATTTAATCAATGCCATCCCTGATCGTTAACATTTTTTCCTCTTGCAAGTTAGTTGTGTCGCGTCCGATAGAGTCCGTTGCACTTGAGCTAAACTCAACCTAAATTATTCAGCGTGATCGTTCTTCTGATTGCATGATATACAATTCCCAGCTATTAGCCGTGCGTTCTATCGGCACAAAATGTGACCTGTTTTGAACTTTTACTCAAACGTAAGTATCTATCTATGTAAGTATCTAGGCCTCCATTTGGCTGTTATCCCCTGATGGGTAAAAAAGGATATACAAGTTGAAACCGTAAATGCATCCGTAGAAGGCACCTCGTACATACTCAATTTTCTGGCGCACCAAACTGCTCTTGTGTCGCATAGTTCGGTGGCTGGGGTGTCAGTTCTCACCTCACGTGTTGGAATTGATTGTTGAAGTCTTTGCGCACTGGCCCACTGTAAGCTCAGAGTGGACGCGGAAACGCTTGTTAGCTAACTCAGTAATTGCCATGTTTCTTGTTCGCGTTTATCTAACACATCCTCTTCCCGCAGGTAAAGAGCCTTCGCCGCCTGATGCTGACGATGAGGTGAGAACTAAGAAAGTCGACGAGCGCCGTTTCCTGTTTCACGACGACAGAGACATTGTTCGCATAATTTTCGAAAAGTCGATCTCGGCTCCAAACGAAATCTTTCGAACTTTCATTCGTTCGGCGAATGACTGTTCCGCATTTTGCAATAAAGTCACTGTCCAGCGCAACGTAAACATGAACAAACCGGGCTGACAGTTTGAATTGGATTTGTTGAACGTTGTTTTGACCACACTGTCTTCGATTGTTCTTTGTACTTAACTTGGCAACCGTTTGCCGCTTCCGCTCCAAACTGCAGCGTCACGCTCGTTCCTCACGTCGGCAACGCTTCCATTCATTTCTCCGGCTGCCTCGCCAGCAGGTAATGTTGAAACTACAAGCATCTTTCTGCTGCAGTTAATTGCTGAAGAAGACTACGACAACGCTGATGATGATGATGATGATGATGATGATGAAGAAGAAGAATACGACCAAGATCTTCTTGACAGCACTGATGACCAAGAGGTCGATCTGGACGATCTTTTTGACGACGATGATGACGAAAGCACTGAAGATGAGACTGTGCTCGATTATGAACCAGCAATGAATGGGAACAAAGTGAAGACAGCTTTTCTTTTCGTAAGTGACCTCCGTCCCTGATTTCCAAACTTACCCGCGGATGTGGGAAGTTCAGCATCCACTGTGTTACTGACGGGTGCGCTTAACTAACGTATAATGGGAGGGGCAAAGCACCTTGTGAAGATCAAAAACTGGAGAAGGGTATTCTGCTTCATGAGCGCCGTTAGAATCTTCCGTCTTGCACGCACTTGAAGCAAAAGTGGAAAAAATGCTAGAACAATGTTTTTTAATTGGGGGGAACGCCTCCCCAGGGGGGCCCGAGCCTTTAACGCGCTCTACAACATGGAAAGTTTGACCAATGCATTTACCAATAAATGCATTCGTTTTTACAACTTATTTAATGTCAAGGGGCTTGAAACAAAAGACAACCGCTTAAGGGAGACGTGGTAGAGAAAAGGTTAAGAACCATTGTGCTAGAACGCCTGCGACGAACCGTCCCTCAGTCGAACAGCGTAAAGGTCAGTCTCTCCCTTCGCCCTCAAAGCCCGTTGTTGCAGCAAGTCGCGGCTCACCTTGGCTGCAACTTGACTCGTCGCTTGATCAATGTCGTCGAGCGACAAAATTGATCGATTGCGTTGCGAGTTTCGGGATCGGTCGCTCCAAGACAACGCTCGATCAATTATATTATTATCTGCTGCCGTCAGTTTGTTTTCCCCGTACGCGTGCACTCGATCAAACAGACCTGAAGTGGCAGCAGCGCCTTCGAGACGCCCTGTTGTCGAACACCGCTGTACAATGCGCGTAAACAAGCGGACAAGGGTGCTGTGGTTATGTTTGATAATATTTAAAGTTTAAACCACGATTCAGGTCCCAGTGAATTGCTCGCCTCCCGTTATACCGTCCAGCTGTTAAACTGAAATGGATGCTTGCATTTGTTGTTTTTTGCATTATGCTTGCAGCTTGCATTTGTTGTTTTTTTTGGAGGGGTGCATGTTCGCGATTTTTTAAGTTTTTGATTTCAAGCATGCCCGTGGTTGGATCAGTTAAAAGTATTTCTTGGGAACTTTTCTCATGCAGCTACACACAAGGTGTTCACCTCAAAGGGATTTTCCAAAATTTGCCTAACTTAATACTGCAGTGAAAAAGGTTGAGCAACAACCATGAGGGGCGCGGTGACATGGTGAAAAAACTGAAATGTTTCGACACACATTCCTACCAGCCTCGTTTCAGGACGCGAGCGCCCATTTATCCGTAACGTAGTTNGTTTTATGACGCGCTATCGTAAATCGGCAGGTACGTGCCAAGTAACGATCCACTCGAGGCTTTGAAAGACAAAATTCCCTGCATTTGGAAAGAACGGAAACGTCGCACATGTTTGCGTTCGCCTCTGACGTCACTACGGTGTGTGCGCACTGCCAAGTGAATGAAAAAGTCCATCGAAACCGGGAATATTTTCGGTCACTCGCTGCTTCAGTCTCGTTAAGTATTATCAGCAGTCACGTCGATCTAAAGGACCTTGCGCACGCGCACAAGGTCTACGCCCCGCGCTCTTCGTCATGTCGGGTTCCTGATGTTTGTTTTGAACTTGCTATTCACAGAAATGGCGCCCAACGGAAGCGCTGGGCTTCATTCACGCCGCGCCATTCACGTTCTCATAATGTGCAGTGAAACGTCACGCACCACGTGCTCACTCGAACCAGCCTGCAGTTGGGGGCGGTCGTGGTGGAGAATCCGAAGTAAGGGGGGGAGGGTTCGTCGCCTCGGTCGTTAAACACGAGATGAAAACTTGGTCGACCAAAGTTTCACAGTAGAACGGGCATCATGCCTTATCTGCAGCTGGTTGACCAATATGCGGGTATGAAAATGACATTGACATGCACTCCGGGCCAAGCATACCACGCACGAAGAAGCCACGAATTCCAGGGTAAGATCGGGGCGAGACTTGTCGAACCTTAAAGAGTCTTTTTTTTTAAATAATCGTGTGACGTCCGAATTGAACCTGTGCATGAAGCAAACTTGCTTCTGTCCGCTGAAAGACACGCTAATCATCATACATTTACGGAAAAGTGATGGAGTTGAATAACAACTTCTCGGTGTTAAATTTTAAACAAACGGAAACGCCATCATAATTCAGTTGCAACGCGTGCATGGATTTCACGCAGATACACAAAACAAGTCGTAAGACGAAGCGTAACGGCGAGTGATACCTTCGCAAGGCAGATGCTCCGTTCTTGCATGCCGCGTGCAATTGCTGGTTTAGTTTACCGTTGCCTCTGTCGTGCTGACTCGGGTCTTGTATTCGTGTATGTCTTGTGTTCCGAACGAATCTGTAATGGAGTTCTATAAAAAGTTTTCGCACAAAAGAGGGGTCTGGATAATATCTCTTAGTATGAAATATATAAAACGCTAAAAATGTTGGTTTCCAAAAACAAAACGAATTTTTAAAACAGGGATCCGAGCTGGAAAAGCGATGGAAGTGAAGTTTGCTGCTGGAAGTCATTCGAAGTTTTGCTTTAAATTTATTCAGTTGACAAGCAGGCGATCGGATGTGAATTCATGTAAGCAGTGTAAAGGAGCGGTCAGGCTGCCGCGGCGTGTCACATCCAGGTGTAATGCGCCTGTTGCGAAACCCTGCAGATCAAGGTCACCGAATTAAGCAACGGAAGTGAACTACACATTGTTTTCTTACCACAGGGTGACGATGACCAGAGCACCCGAGGCTACAGCGAGCTTGCGTGGCTGAAGTGGTTCGCCGTGGGATTGGCCTGTTTCGCCTGCATCCTGGCCTTCGCTCGCTTGGCTCTGATCCGACGAAGGGCAAAGCCCAGGTTCACTACGATAGAGGTAAGCGGAATGAAGGACTCACGTGCTTCGGCGTTTTGTGTTGCTCGCATTGAAAAGATAAACTTTTTGCGACCTTGACAAAAGAAAGTATAGGATGAGATCGGGCATTGCTGTCGCAGACACGCCTGTGCGCAGCCGTGGCTGATTTTGCGCACTTGTGACCGAAAAAAACACCATTGCCCTTATCATACTCTTGGATTTTAGCAGATAGAGCGCTGCTTCATAACTTCAGGAGCGAAAGCTTCACAAGAAGCAATCTTCACTGGCGACCGCATGACAAACTTTCTACCGGTAATTTTTTTCATTGACCCGCTGCGCATTCACCCATCCTACCTCTTGCGCTTGCGCCAAATTCGCTAAGTTCTTCCACTTCCACATTGTTGTGGAATCCACAACAACAGACCAAGCTCTCCAGCATTGCCTCGTTCCGCGCTGTCGCTTCCCACCGTTTCGGTCCTGGTCGAGGCGGTCTTCGTCCGCCAAAGCTCAAACCCGCATTTTCAATAATCGCTGATGATGTTGTGCGCAGTTTGGCGTCGCGTGAGCGGGAAGTTTGCTTTTCCTGCAATCGCCAATGACGTCATTGCGACATCCGTGAATTTATTTTCCAGCGCGTCGCAACGAGTCTTTCCT
>JGI24022J15233_10007526_pt1 | contig 12010 bp, 4 predicted proteins | sample Ectturendosymbi2_FD_15233 | JGI IMG/M metagenome (IMG submission 15233)
GTAATTTTACGTGAAATCGATTTCCTATTAAAAATTTGCTGATCGATTCCTTGCTTACACCCATCGTGGAAAGTACATACTTGAATATTCGACAAAACATTTCAAATGGCACTAAAAAGGCCCAATATAATTAAACAAACAGGACCGTGGTTATTTTCCTATCAAATAAACGAACTTGCTATAAACAAGATGCAAAATGAAACCTGTTTTAATGATCTAGAGAAGATTTAGACAACAAATTACTGGAAAAAAATTGCCTTAATGAATATACGAGATGATGACAGAAAAAAGCATCTCAATATTGCATTTTTTACCTGGCCAATCAAATAGATGAGCGGAAACAATATAATCTGGCCAATGATTTCCGGAGGGAAGCTGGATATCAGTATCACCGCGCTTCCTACTTGCGAGTTTTGAACGCCTGTTTCGATGCCAACTGTTCTTCGTTCGGATTGCTTCAGGTAAAGAGGCTTGCAAAGAGATGCCAATGATGCCAACGCTGGACACATTCAAACAATTTACGCAGATGTTTGAAATGTTTGAAAGAAACGTACACAAGCCAAATCGTGAAACGACAAACTAAGATGCTTTATGTAAGTACACAACATGGCAAGAATGTGTTTATCTTTAAATTTGCTGATGATTGACCGAATTTGTTGATTCACTGGACAAAATTGGTGAAAATACCTGGAAACCTGCTTGAGTAGCTGTTAAAAATATCTTCTGTCGACAAACCCTGTGCACTTTTTACTGAAGGGGTTTTGACATAAATACAGACCTAGATGAGGAAGATTTTGTATTTTTGGGATTAATNTACCAGTGCTTTTCGAACTGGGGTTCACTTCACCCAGAGGAGTCTTAAGCCATTTTGGAGGAGTTGCGAGAGATATTTTATGCGCACAACTGTATTTCATTTGCTTTGATCGAGTTTTAGATGGGTCGTTGGGTCATAGTGGATTGCTATAATTGGACGCGCTACAAAAAAGGTTGAAATCCACGGATATATACAATCATAATTAGCAAGCAATCAATTGCTTTTTTGCATAGTAACCAGTGTTGCAGTAGAGAAAATCTGGGACTTTCCTCTTGATTACCTTTCAAAGGTGAACGACATTCCTTTATTTTTTAATTGCCTTTGTTGCTGCGTTGAAATATCTGTGGGTGAATATTCCTTTTCTGAGAGTCTTGACACAAACTTTTCGTAAGTATCTTGACAGTGCAAAAGCTTGTCTTAATTTTAATAGTTCTGAAATACACGTTCTTCAGCACATTACAAGTTTTAGCTGCGGCAACTTCTCTATGGCAAATATTATTCTAAGTTTTACGTTGAATGTAGAGCGTTAGCTTCATCTCCTTACCATAACCCAAAGTCATTCCTATTCCTGGAAAGATAGCGGCACATGCGATTTGCGCTGTTGACAATAAGATCAAGCCAGTGTATGTGACGACAGATGCAATGGACGTCCCGGTGATGGCAAACAGACCAAATATTGAAAATCCCTGAAACCGTATAAAACTGATATACGACTTTATATTACTGATGACCTTTATCTGTAAAATTAAGAAACCAAAAACACGAATCAATAACGTGCATTGCTTTTATAATAAAAACCTGGCTTACTAAAGCTTCACAAAAATATTGCAGAAAATTTTTTAAGAAAGTGTTGTCCAGCGACAAAATGTAATCAAACTTGGTCGTCAGCACCAGACAAATTGGGGAGACAGATGGAAACAGAGAAAAATAGGAAAAGAAGATAAAAATAAATGAATAAGAAGAGATGAAGAGCAATTGTTTGAATTGAACAAAGGTAGCAGCAGTTGAAAGTCAAGAAATTGTTATGTTTACCACCCTTTGCGTTTTCCTCAACTTTTAGCAAGTCTACATTTCTTTTTCACCAGTCAAAGCAATGGCGAAAGTGCTTATTTCGTGAAAAAAAAAACGAATTGCAGCTCTGAAACACTTACCGTTATGGCCTTTTTCGCTTGCTTAGGCCATTTGTATCGAATGAAAACACCAATCGTAATAGGAGCGATGAATGTAGCCAGTGCTATACCTACAAAATAATTCACATGTATATGTTCAGTACTATAAGGAAGAGAAAACCTTGAATGAAGACTATTTGAAACAAACATCGTTAACAGGAAATCGAATGGTGACTTTATAGAGGCTCGTTCAGAAAAACAAGTGGACAATCGCTTAAAGGCAAAACATTGGACAACAACTGTATATCTTTTAGTGCACATTGTTCTCGCTGACAAAGTGTTTGGCTCAGCCACAGATTATTTTTTCAAAGTTACAGGTTAATTCAAAGCTACTTGGGCTTTATTTTATTTTCAGCATTTTTGTCTGATGATGGGCCTTGTAATATTTGCATCGCTCGGCCGTTTGTGTTTGGATTCAAGCCACAAATAACTACAGCAAATCCTTTGCCTTATTTTACAGAGTTTCTTCTCTGTGGCTTTGATGTGATGGCCGCAAACTTAATTGACCCACTGTGACCGGCTAGGTTTCAAGAGGAAAATATTTTAAGCTTAATTTTCCCTATCGGCAGCTGGTAACAGTTTACTGGTGTACTTCAATATAGCAGATTGATAAAAAAAAAATATGTATTGTGCTTGCTTAGATTTATAGGTTTTTATTTGCAAAACCTGGTGCTATTGAAAAAAATGTTCATAACCACTTAAGGCACTTTTTTTGCTTATGTGTAAGAAAATGCTCATAAAATACTCATAACCGCTTATAATTTTAAGGTTTCATTGCTGCTGAGCACTTGTTAGTGAACGAAATGGTGCTTATTCACTCAGGATGCTTTATCGAATGGACGTGTTCTTGAGCTGTAAAAGTTGGATATTTAAATTGCAAAGTTCTTGCTGTTAAAGCCCCGGTTACCAATCAGAATTGTTTGAGTCCTTGCAAAGCACAAAAACAAGAAATGTTGTCATGATAAAAATTCAGAGAATATTTTGAAAGCGTCAAGTACTTTTCATGACAGTCTAGGCTTGTTGAATAGTTAGGAACTAGGATGGAAGTAAGGATTTGGTTTGAATAAAAATGAAACATAATTATTAATAACGAAGGCCTTTACAAGAGTTTCGACTACCTGAAGTCATATGTCAATTTCGTTTGATTGTTGCATTATTTCAAAATAGATAATACAGCCTCTGTTAGTACTTATAAGTAGATTTCGTTCACTAACAAATGATCAGCAACAATAAGCTGCACAAATGATTTGGCAACGATGAAACACGAATGATTCTGTAAAATTGCCGTTAATAGAATGCAGTGAAATTAGAAGAATCCCCGGCCTCATCATGCACACCTTTGCACCTCTCTCCCGCTATTTGCTTACGAATTCAAAACAGCAAGATTACCTCCAAGGTTTGCTTATACTGGATTGTTTTCAGGAAGCAAAGCTTACCAATAGTTTCATACGGTACTTTTAATTCTCCCAAATCGAAGAAATTGGAGTAGATGAAAAGAAGTAACGGCATCATTCCCAGAGCGAGCACGCTGGAAACTGTTGTCATGGTGACGCTGTAAATTTAAGAATGTAGAATTGTTTTACAAAGTCTTTGTCAAACGTTGTGAATTTGCTTTAAAGTCGCAACGCTACAAAATAACGTGGTTTGGGTGGAAATACAACAAGCAAGCCATGTGGTTTTCATGTTAACAACGTACCCTTTAAAAAGGCATCGTGCATTATCATAAATAAAGGCATCGTGCATCATCATAAATAAAGGCATCGTGCATTACCATAAACAAAGGCATCGTGCATTATCGTAAATCACTTGTATAGGCTCAAGGTTGTTGCAAGTTATGAACTTGCGTCTTCAAAGCACTTTATTCTCTTGAAAAATACACTTGCACACCAGTCGAACTGTCCTTGAACTTGTTTTTGTTTGTTTAATTTTTTAAGTAAATACAAATCAAACATGTGTTATTCCAATGTGATTTTACCACCCACTGCAGGCCAAGTGAAGGCTCCCACTGAAACTCGAGCTTTCACCGGAACAAGTTGCTTCGCACTTCTTGGGTGAAGCACCAAAAATGTCCTACAAGCACTGATATTTTTCAGCTGTGCAGAAGATAAAACTCTAACAAAGGTTTAAACAGACTGCCACTGGTGAGATGCGTACTTCTGAAATTTTTTTTACTTAACTTACAAACGTTTACCTGAGGCTCATGTCTCCGTTCAACCAGTGGGCTGCGACATTGGACGTTGACCCACCTGGGCAAGATCCGACGATCAGCAGACCAAGAGTTGGGCCTGGAGGCATCGCGAAGACCCAGGCTAAAAAGGCTGCTACTGCCGGCATGATTCCTGCAACATATCATCACAACCTTATTAAAAAGTTGCAGTTTGCTAGCAGCAAAACCATAGTTCAAGCTGACGCATATAGTTCAATAAAATCTTGGTGAGTACACCACAACAAAAAATTGAATTCGGCATGCATCTTTTGTAAGCAAGTACTATCGATTTTACTTGTTTGCAGTTGCCACATGCTCACTCACGTATGAACGAAGTTTGCGAAAAACACCAAAAAGATACCGACCCATGAAAGTATCGTAAGCGCTGGTGCGACGCCTAGTGATTTTTCATTGTAATCTAGTGAATTTTTGCAAGGTATTTGTTTGAAGAAGATCAGTTGTCCTGCTTCTAGCTTTTAAGAGCGTTTCTTCAGAAAAAGAATTGATGACGCGAATCGTTGTGTGAATATTCGCACCACCAAAACAAGCAAGTTTTTCTAACCTCAGTTTCTTATTGTTTTCACTTCTGTGCTGTTTGAAATACTTCATTAGTGTCGTCGCTTTAAGCACTTGAAAGAAACCTGAAGGTTTTCAATCTAAGATTTTCCACGCTCCAGCATGATCGTTTTCAACAAACTTGCAAATGGTGTTAAGGTTTTTGGGCAGTAAAGTACATAATTAAGTGATTTATAGCAAAACTGATAAATTCGACGCAGAAACTTATAATTCAATGTATTGGTTTCAAGTCTGGTGAATTTTTCTGTGAATCTAGCAGTTTTTGCATAAAAGGCTGTGGCAGCACTCTTCGTAGGTCATATTAAAACGTATCACATATTGTTGGTTTGCTCACCCCTGGTTTAACCATGAATGCAAAAGAGACAAGGAAATGAGATTGACGAAAACATCTAGTTTTCTTTGTCACTTGTTACCATCTGCAAGGAATTGCATTTACGTTTTGTAATAATATTGTGCTTATTTAGCAGATGTAATTTTTTGAATAAGTATTTTGAAGCCGTTTATTCTAAAATCTAACGCAAAGCACTGGTGGTTCGTCTGCTCTGGAAAGTTATACGGAAAAGTTATAGTGTAGCCACATTTTAAAAAGTTGTTTTTGGAAACTTTAATTTTGAATTTATTTCGTTAGCTTAAATCCCAGACAAATACTTCAAAGCTGCAGCAGCCCATTGCTGCTGTTACACTGTTCTAATGACTAGGCCTGCTAGTTTAAACCACATCCATTTTTCATCTTCATTTGCAAATGTAAATTCTTCTGGCAAAAAAGCAATGATTGGTTTATATGAAGCATCCCAAAATATGTGGGGAAAAAGCGTAGAAAACCACTGACAATGCATGGTTCAGTAACATCTTCAATTTTTCTAAAATTTTCACTGAGGAGTCAATTTTTCAATTTTCTCTCTCTGCCTAGCGATTGTGTTATATTTTGAAGTGGGATTTCCGCACCTTTGCTTTCACAAACTTGCACCGATTAGAAGTCCGGCTGCGGTAACGAAAATGCTGTTGGTGTGTATCAGCCGTCAGCTGAGCTTTGCGAATTTAGGGATAACAAGACATTGACTAGCACTTATAAAAATGTACTGCAACCTTGTTCTTGAACACAAGTTAAGCATAGTGAAAACCTCTGGTAAGATCTGATATTTACAAAAGGAAANCATTAGAGAAACCTTCTATAAAAAAGGATAAAAATATATTTAATTTTTAAAACCTGAAAGTCTCGATGTAATGTACCGTTTAAAATAAAGGTTTTTATTTTTGGCTTCTCTTCCTGCTCTTGCGTTTTAAGGTTTTCATGAAGTTACTTCAACCAAAATGAAAAGATTTGTCAAAGTACTATGGTATATCGAAAACGTTTGGGCGAGAAACGTTTAAGTCGATGATGAAAGTGAAGCTGCGCTGGTTAAAGTAGATTTGATTACGAGCAGCTGTCCTTGAATGACTTTTGCTGAAGATTTTTGTCTGAAAAGATTTAGTGCAGACAGAACCACTCTCCTGCTCATGGTCATCACATTACATTGAACAAAACTGATTTTGATCACTGTCTTCGGTGAAAACGCGCATTCTTTAACTTTGTCAATGACATTCAATGAGCGCTCTTTTGCAAAGATTAAAAAATGAAGATTTGCACCTGTGAAGAGAAATCAGATCATTCAGTAAAACCAATTTCGAGCTTATATTTTCATACATTTTCAGATATACCTTAATTCTTTTAAGTATCAAACGTCCAACATTTGCTCAGTTTTTGACCTGCACCACTGTATCCGTGGTGGAAACCCATGCAACAAAACTCTACTGTCGGAAAGAAATAATAGTCACAACTAGCAAAAAATGACAGCGATGTAGTTGATTATCCCGGAGTGTGCGTCGCTGCTTTTTATTCTCTAATCAGATATTTTAACCAGAAACCACCACCTCCTGAGTAACATTTAAAAATTTGAAAAAATCGTGTATCAACATAAAAACGTTTTGGCAAAGGTAGAGCTTACTCTTAAAAAATATATAAATGTACTTTGCTGCTCTTAAGGTTATTGAACAAAGTTAGCTCATGTGAAAAATTTCATTGTAAACTGTGGAAATTTTACAATGAAACTGGAATGTTTTTACTTTTGGTAACAATGGTTCTAAATCTTCAAAATTCTAGCAGCACGTTCAATTCCCACTTGAGATGTCAGCGATTCATACGTTTCAATTACAAAAGCAAAAATTTAACAACGGTCTTTTTTCTGTGTGTGTTGTACATTGCGCCTTTGTGCTAATTCCAGTTTTTGGAAGCAATTATCTTTACTTGGTTTCTAGCTTCGTTTAGGTAAGTATGAAGAAGACTTAGTCAATTTAAAGTTGTAGACCTCAGTGTTGCTCGTGTTTGGCCTATCCCATATCAACAGTGAAGTAATTCATGAAAGATGATATGCACGTGATACGATTGCTCTGTTCCGCTTTGCAAAAATAAACGTCTCAACTAAACGAACCAAAACTCATGAAGTCCTGTACAGGCCACGTTCGATCGAGTGCATGACCTGCCCATGCTTTTTTATGAGATGTGATTACTTTTGAACAACCTGCCTTCAAAAGCTGTTTCGGAACAGCCATCTGTAACTGCTCAGGATTCACATGCGCTATCTCGTAATGATTGATTGTTGGCCTCAACCTGCACGTACTTATCCCATGTTTGTCCACAGAGGCAGTTAAAATTTGTATTTGCACTGCTTACTGTGAACTACTGTATTGATGGGCAATGACGTGCACATGGGTGTTCATAGAGTACTCTGAGAAATGATATCTGATATTGCTGTTAGCGTTATACCTGTTTGTCAGCTAAACGTGCATTTCTTTGTTTGTACTAATATTGATACCGTAGCAGCTACGGTACGGCTTAGCTGACCTTTTGCATATTCACAGATCAAGTTTGTTGCTGTTTATCGGATAATCATAATAAAAGAAATGACTAAAGGTATTGGAAAAGCCCAGGCAGAATGATCCATCGGGTATTGCTGCAATCCAAATCAATAAAAGCGGAGGAAAGAAGTTAGGAAGATGAAAAGTCATAAGCAACCACAACATTTAAAAGGAAACCTTTCCTGAATTTCACCGTTGCTAAGCAAATGGACTTTGTCTGCATTCAGTGAGATTGCCGGATTATTAAAAATCTTTGCATGAAACCTGGCCGTTTTGACACTTACAGTGTGAAAACAATTTATCTGATTCGATTACACTCTACAGTTGGAAAATTTAGAAAACTAGGTTTTATTTTTCAACATTGTTTTTTACTCAAAAGTGCAAAAATTTCATGAAGTGATTCGTGAACTCGGCACGATGAAAAGAAAGCAAAAAACATTAAAATAAAACAGCAATTTCGCAAGTTGACTAAGCTTTTTTGAGCAAAAATTAGTGTTTTGTTACTAACCGTACAGATAACTGCTGATAAGCATGTGACCTACAGTTAACCGAAAACAATTTCTGAAGACCAGCTTGGAAATGCAAAATACATGTACATTAGATTTCAAAAGTTTGGCAGTTTATATTTCTGCAAGATAAATTTTCAGCGTGAATAAGATGCTTTCATAAGAGAGAAAGGTCCAAGATGCGCACAGACTTAATAATTGAAAAGTTACTGACACCCCAAATTCTTTCTACGACCCAACTCGGCGAAAATTTGGCTGCTCCAGCACTTCAACACAGGTCATCCAGGTCTTGACAGCACCGCTTATCACGTAACTACACCCTGTAGCATACAGTGAGTCAGTGTGCAGAAGCGAAACATGCTCACCAACACTCAGTGGCTAGACTACTTGGGCAGCTTCCTATTTTACTTTCACAATATATAAACGAGGTGTTGTGGTTTGTCATGTGTACTTAGCACTAGGAAAGACTTTTGTAGGCCATCCCAACATACACCAGGTTTGTTGATAAAACAACCGACAGTTACATCGTGTTGTACAGCAGTGCACTGGCTTAAAAATGTATGGCGAAACAGCCAAACTCACACTTCTGTTCTACGTTTACTAGTATATTCTGAAAATCAATGAAAAGTTGCAGTAATTGCAAAAAGACACCTCTGAGCTAGGATCGAAAATAGTAAATTATCAAAAACATTCCAATGAGCAATCGGAAAATTCCAAAATATGTTAGTTGGTTAAGATCGCTGCAAAATGCGAAAGCAACAAAGCGTCTCACCATTTGTTCTATATTTATGAACGAAATATAGGATATAGGTTTAATGAGTTCTCGATGCATGTTTGTAGCGCTTCGTTGTCATATTTGTTGAAACAAAGGGCAGCACTGCAGAGCTTCAAATCGTTATTTGCACAGGTACATAATATCAAAGTTTTTATTTACTGTTTATGTCATATTTACTTTTTGTAGTTACATGGCAAAACACTTCGGTTTTGAAAAAATGTTGTCAATACTAAATCAGGAGAAACAGAGTTGAGAATCTTCAACGAGGAATTGTCCCACAGCATCCTTGTAATATCTTTTCATTTCCTAAAAAAATGCAACCTACCGAACTGACAAACAAATCCAATAACAACTCCAGTTGGTTTTTTCAGATGCTTCATAATTATCCTCACGTCTGTGGCGCATCCCATGCCGACCATAACGATAGCCACAAGTACGGTTGTAGTATATCCCAAGGCATCCTGCAAAACAGTCGATCCCTGTGATCCTCCTGTGTCTGTGGCGTTGGTGGAGTTTGCGGTGGAGGCCAAAACGCTTCCATTGATAGTGGTACTAATATGCCCTGATGGCGTTGAATTAAATACCTCCATTACCTACGATTCGATCAGACGTCTAGCTTTGACAACTACAGCAATCAAATTCAGCAACTTGACAGCGTTCCTGGTATATCGCGCCATCTATAAAAAGTGCTGTCGTCAAAATTCCGGGTTTACTTTTGTTTGTATCCACAGTAAGCATAGTTCGTTTATGACGGATATGAGTCTGCTTTGTTCCATGCTTTACAGCGCCATGACGTGCGGAAGGATCGGTTTACATAGTTTCGCGGTCAGCAGCGTCCCGCGCAGCAAAGATTCCCTACCACCAGATGCGGATCGAGCAAAGGTTGTTTTGTTGTGTATCTGAACAAGCATCAGATTAGAGAGTAAAATTATACGGTGCCATGAGTCAATACATTCCTTTTCAAGTCTTCTCGTAAAATAAAAACTGTCAACACTTGTTAAAATGTTGGAATCGAATCTCGGCTTGCACTCCACGTAATTGCAAATTAAAGTACCATTAAAACAGGGAACAAAGACATCGAAGCCATTCGATGGGGTTGTAAATTCTTGAGTGGTTGTTCCCGGAAGAAATGTTGAGTTTTACAGTCTTATAGCAAACAGTGTGGTTGAGCGATAACAAAGTGAGACGTTCCAGGAAAAGTAAGTTATAGCATTCATGAAATTGCTGCTAGCTGCGCGAAAAACATGCATGACCATTTCGCACTGGTATCTGGTGAAGCACCGTGGCGTACGGTGGCCGTTTTGGTGGGGTGTTCACCAGGTTCGCAACCAGCCCAAAAGTGTGAAGGTTCACCAGCTGTGGTGGTTGTCGCCTACCACAAGCCTTTCGAACACTTGAACAGACTGGCAGTTGATTATAGTAATCAAATCACACACAGCACGCTAGAACGCCGACAGGGTCTGGCACGAACAAGAATTAATTAATTTCATTTCTCGTGACAAAATATTCAATTGAGCTCACTGATAAGAGATAAAAAAACATTTTGAACATAGAATCGTCAATCTACTGGCTTACGTGTTAGGAAGAATCCGTTTTTCGACTGCTATCAACATTCCACATTTTAGCGTTAGGTTACTTTGCGCGTGAACCTGGGCTCACCACCACTAAAGCCAGTAATATTCTGTTGCGAGTATTCTCGTTTTAAAAACCATCCAAATTGTTACAGTAATCATCACACATGCAAACCACCCCACCTACCCAGTCAAAGTAGGCTATTTCAAACAGAAACAAAATCCATCTATACAAGTTCACTGCATGGAATCCAGCCTACTGCACAACTTTCTTCCACAGTACAGATTAAGCAGAAATGCTAGCAGAGAAACGCATGACGCAACCAAGTCGGTCAACATGCAACGTGAACATCCTGGCTGTTTTAAAAGCGCTATAGATTGGCTCCACTGGCTTTTTCCTTTTCTTTGCTTCTTTATTTAACTTCGGGTGTTCTGTTGTTGAACAAGCTACAGTCATGCTTGAGAAGACAAGTGAAAATCGTTCGGCCGTGTTACGAAATATATCCGTTGCATGAGAAAATCATGCAAGTAAAGACATTTCTTGGCATTACCCACTATCGAATGCCCTAAAACCGATTTCTTAATTTTTCCTTCATTTCCAGGTGTTCACCGAACACCTTGAACATCCTGAATATCCGCCACTGGGAAGCATAATTTAACGTCCAAGTGGTACCAAGGTTTTGACCTTTTACCACCAGTAGTGCTTCATCTAGTTTCAAAATCTACGTGTTTGCTCAAAAGATTCGTTTCCTCAATTTTTCACATAATATTTAAGAAATGTGCTCTGTTGTTGCAGTGGTGCTCGTTTGCAAACAGTTGCTGCGTTGTGAAGTATTCCGAACGTTTCATGCTGACACTGGTGTGCAAAGAGGTCTGATGAAGTGTTGCCAACTCTTCTTACAAGGAATATACCGAATCTACTATACCAAATAAGTGCCAAATATGTCTGTAACAAGAACGTAAAATGAAATGCTGCTTTTTCCATGCTTTTCAATGACTTTAGTTAGATGATTAACAATTGATGTTGGGCAGTGGCATCACGAAGCTGCAAGCCCAATTTCTAACTTCCAAAATTTAGCGATGACAGATTTGCTGGAGAATTCAACACTCGAACACTTGCAACTACATTATCATTTCTTTTGTTGTCCACCGCATTATTATGATGCATATTAGCTGCTGTGTGGCTTGCAATATTTCTTGCACAGTTTGAAGAAAGGATACACAGCACTAGCAGACTCCTGCTTTGCAAGCCTTGCGAACTCTATCTGTTACTCTAAACAGAGCTAAATCTTCTGTTAGTCTCATATGCAGCTTTCAAACCTTTGGATGCATTGAATGAGTAAAACCACATTCCCAGAGCTAAACGCAGCTTTTCAGAACTTCTCAGCTCTCCTCCATAGGCGTAGCTAGGGGCAGTGGCGTAGCGAGGCTAAGTGCCGCCCGGGGCCGACCATAAAAGTGCCGCCCTTTCCACCCCTCAAATTTGCTTACAAAAATT
>JGI24022J15233_10007527_pt1 | contig 12010 bp, 11 predicted proteins | sample Ectturendosymbi2_FD_15233 | JGI IMG/M metagenome (IMG submission 15233)
GCTAAAGTCGGTCATGTTTATGAATGATTTTGATAACTTTAATAAAAAGTGTAGAGGATGAAAACGGTTTTATTGGATAGCTGATGATATTAGCAAGAAATGTTCGTTTAAAAATCGTTGCTGACGCCTTTAGTTTATGAGAAAACCGTTATTGTTTAAGCGCGTTCGATATTCCAAAAAACTTGCCGAAAAGTTTACGGTTAGCTTGAAAGTCGTTTGAAATAATTCGTCTGAGTTGTTTGTGATATGATTTTAACATGATATGATTATTTGAGGTTTTTTTAGCTTATCTGCTCGTTGTTGTCTTGGCGGTTTTTTCGCCAAGTCGTGAAAGTGACGGCTAGCTTTGCTCTGGTGTTAAAGCCCCTGTGTTGGTGGTTGGAGGCATGCTGGAGAGGTGATCATGTGGTAAGCTACTCACACAACCACTGATTTTGTTTTTGTGCTGTGGACATCAAGTAACTTTGTACCCAGAGGAAATGATGAAATTATGAGTGGGCTTCAGAATATAATGAAGTGCCTGTGGTGGTCTAACAAGGTTGTAGTTGATTTTAGAATTTCCTAGGGTACCCTGTCAAAGGCGGAGCTCCGTGAACAGCGGAGGTTGGTTGCGGAGGTTTGATAACGTAACCGGAGTCACTAAAACCGACATTTTGCTTTGAGCAATGAGAACTAAACGGTAGTAAAAATAATTTTGTTGCAAAAGGTGATATTGCACTACGGTAAAAGAAGTCTATTATTAAGTTTGATAATTTTTTCTTATCTAAGTTTCAGAACAGTTCGGGGACAAAAAAATAGGTGTTAACAGTTGTGAATGTATAAGATTTTTAACATCGCAAAAATCCATACATTAGATGTCTGGGGAAGTGCATATTAATTTGCAATAAAAAAATATTTTTTCTATGCTTTTATTCTGTTTATTCCATTTGCAATGCAACTTTCTTCCACTCCGGTTACGTCATCAAACCTCCGCAACCAAGCTCTGGTATTTGCGGAGCTCCGCCTTTTACAGGCAACCTTTCCTAGATGTTTTGGTCAATAATTGTACTGGTGCATTATCAGCCACATAATGTTTTTCCAAGTTTATTGTTTTTAGACTGCATTTTTTGTTGCATAGTTATTTTTGATAAACTAGCTAATGCAGTCTTTCCAAGATATTGAACAAATACTGCATATAACCTAAGCGTAGTAGCCTAAATAGGCTTGAAACATCTGGATTAAGATAGTTCTTGATAGGATAAGCCTAGCTATTGTATATAATGCAAGATGCTTGAAAAAGGCAAAGGCTACAGGTCTGCCTCTGTGGACCTTAAAATTTGAAACCTTACTTGTCCACCACCTTTAGCATGACGATAACGCACAACGAGAGTGCAGTAGGCTTGGCAATGGTAGGAATGTACCAAACATAAAACCTAAACCCTATGAACATGATAAACAAAAACTTTCAAATCAGGGGTGGGGAACCTGCAGCCCGCAGGCCAATACAGCCTGCGTGAACATTTGATATGACCCACATCAGCAGCATTTTTGTTACCCAAGTTAAAGTATAACATCGCCACAAAATGAAGTTCCATGATATGCAGGGTCATCCTTCCTCATAGTTAGATAAAGGTAGAATTTTAGAATAAAATTCATTGATTTTGCAGCCCACAAGCGATAACGCGCAATTCATGCAGCCCATGATAGTAATATAGGTTCCCCACCCTTGTTTTAAACCTAAACCTACTGTTTTAAACCTTAAATGTAAACTTCTCCCTCAAATCTAAACTTTTAAGTCTTCAGCCTAAGGCAAAGGCTCCGCCTATTGACCAAACCTAACCCCTAAACCTGAAATGTAAACCTAAACTGTAAATCTGAGGAAAAAAGTTTAAAAACTTTTGAAAAAAAAGTAAAGAAAAACTGGTCTCATGAACTGAAACGTGCAACCACTTACCAAAATAAGAGTGGTGAAGGTAATAGCTGAACGGAAAACCACTGGCGCAGCAGACGTAAATGCTACTGCTACACTGCCAAGACAGTACCACTTGAGTGACAAACTCAGTGTTTCATTCTAACTGCGTCATGCGTGTCGGACCTGCAGCCACTACCTATCAATAATGGCAAGTCAGATGTAATTGCTTTGCAGTGCAGCAAGGCTAGCACACTACTGATACACAGTTGTGGATGGGCAAAAACATGGTTTGCAGATATCCATGATCATGTTTTTTCCTAACATTGTCACCTAAATCCCTCATTTATGTGTGTTTCTTGACTTAACAAATTTGAGAACAGTAATTTGCTAATCCTACTCACTAGTTCAATGGCTCGAATATACTGGTTCTAATATTTGGCAATACATTTGTTTTTATTCTCCCCTTTCTCATTTATTGTTTGCAGTATCCCTGGCCCACAAGACCCACACAAGTAAACCCTTAGGGAGAAACTTGATCATTTTTAATTTCCTAAAAAAGTTTGATTAGTTCAAAGTAGTGACATAGTTTGCAGAATAATAATCTACAATTTTGATTATAAATAGTTTTTGAGTTAAACTCCTTTCATGTAAAACCATCTTAGTTTTTTAAATCTAAAAGCTTCAATTTATTTGGCTTGTTTTTCAAGCAATCATCTTAGGTTTTGAAACTTTCATATCAAGTGAAGTACTCGTACTTTGAACTTGGTATCAATGAACTGCTTTTATGATTAAAATAATATTTAAGTTCAAAAAACATCGAGATAATAGTCTAACTTTTATTTACGTTGCATGCTAACTATGAAACAATTCTGTATATTGACCATGGACACATTTAGCTAATTTGTCAACGTGCTCACTAGGTATGCACACATTGTGTGTGACATATATACCTTGATAGTTGAGGTGTTTCTCTGCAACTTTTTTTTCAGGACTAGACCAAAAGTTTTTTAAATGACTGAAAAAATTTAATTCAATTTGGTCACAATGTGTGAAAATATAGAGCAATACATTGCATATTGTTATGGAAAGTTTCAGTACTACTATGGGACTAAAGACCAATATCTTTCTGGGAAAGAAAAAAATGACCAAAATGTCTTAGTGAAAAAAACAGCTCTGCAATTTGGACAAATTTTCATGTTATGTTGAGTTTAATTAACTGAAGCAGTATGCAAAAGTGAAAGAGGAGAAAAAAATTAATAAATAGTACCAATACTTTCATCTTTGGAAGCTATATTTACTGTTGCTGAACATAAAAGTAGTTTGTTTAGCAAGAGTCTGTGTTGAAAATCTAATACTTTTTTCACAATATTGCGTGGAATAGCTAAACACCTATTAAATTGCCATTCCTGTCAAACTTTGATATTTGCTGAGATCACACAATCAATGACTATTATTATTGAATAAAAGCAGTCCTGACTAACGCCAGCATTAAGAAAAGTATGTTTGTGTTATGACTGGATTCTTGGAAAATGTTTACCTTCAATATTGATGCAATGCTGCTGTTCCAGATGTCTTGCATTAATGGCTTGTATTGTTTTGGCAATACCATGTTGCTCCATTCTCAACTTCCGCTTGTGGTGGAAGTCTCTCCCTGTCTGTCTCGTAGCCTTCACAGCATGTCAATGATAGTATATTTATTTTATAGAACATCAGTGAGTTGCTGCAAGAAATTCATTGCCAAATGTATTAAACGTGTTGGGGTGCAGTCAAAGAGCCCTCTTCTTGTTAACTTGCCACATAAAGTAATTTGTTTGTTTCACCTGCAACTTCTTCACTTTCNTCACATTGCTCAGCGTGCAAAGGTCAGGAAGTGAATATAAGATGCTGAACTGTGATTTTGGTTCAAGCAGCAAAGTTTTACAAGTTCAACAAGCAACGGTATGTGATACTTGTGAACATTTGAAGAATTTTAGTGCCACATGCTCATTGTCACAAATAAGCTAAGTTGAAATACCGCTCTAGCAGACCAGGAATTGTTTCATTTCAGTGTATGTGAAACCCTAATTTTTAGTAATGAGTGGATGTGTTAGCTAAGCATTTATGTAGCATTAGTCATATATGTATAAAAGCCTTTGCTAGGAATTTGTTACTGTTGTTGCAATCGTAAAGCCTGAGCGGCAAGTGTGCAAAGCTTCACACTGGCAGCAAACAACAATAGAGACCACATGCCATGATCACTCTAATGTTGCTTGTTCATGCCATGCATCTGTGGGTCTGGATCTTCACACACATCCCATTTGTGGTGAATTGCACTTTCAACACAACACCAACGGAGACGTAGCAACAACATCTCCTCCTTTTGCATTGAACCGCACCGATCACAAGTTCTTTTTGTGAAGGCTGCACCTGGCACGACCTTCACATCCTGGTCACAGCACCATTTTTTGCGATTGGAAAGCCTGAGCGGCAAGTGCGGAAAGGTTCACACTGTAGCAGCAAGCAACAACAGAGATCACATGCCATGATCACTCTAATGTTGCTTGTTCGCACCACATATATATGAGTGGTATTCTTTGCACACATCGCATTGGTGGTGAATCGCACATTCAACACAATGCCAACCAAGAGGTTGCAACACTGTACTCTTGCACAACATACTGGTTGCCAAGGTTGAGTCAAAAAATTCAACATGTTTACCCCGCACTTACCTCCTCCCTAGATTACCTGCAGTGTTCCTGATGCGAGTTTAACATGGCTAGCCTGGGTTCAACCACTCACACCAACGACTTTTAAGTTATACATATGATTTTCCTGCTGTGCAAACCACTTTGCAACAGCATTAGTTTGTTTTTTCGACTTAATTCCCACCCATACGTAATTAAGGTTGCCAGATGGCCGATATTTCACCGGCCTGGTCGGTATTTTATTGCTAATTTAGCAGAGGTCAGTATTTTGAAAATAAGTAATTTGCCGTAACTTTAAAGAGAAATAACGCAAAATTTCTCAAATTATATTGACTCTAGTAGTGAATCTTGTCAGGACAGTTCTTTCAGAAAAGTTCATTTGGTGCTGTTGACGCAATCCTTGGTGCGATGGTTATGTCACATACACACCGAAATGTAATGAGCCAGCCAAACTACGTGCAAATTATTAATTGTGGCTAAACAATACTGATTGTCTACCTGTTTTTCCCTGTGCCGCTTGCGAAATAAGACACAGCTGAGATCTGGCACTGTTAACAAATCAAAATGGCCGGTATTTTTACAAAACGCATCTGGTAACCCCATACGTAATCCGTTGTGAGTATATATTGTCCGTCAAGCAATATCACAAGGTTCCATGAAAGACAAACATAGTCTTTTCATACAAAGAAATATTTTGCAAGAGCTTGTTTCCTACTTATGATATTTTTCTGGAAGCTGTCTAAGTCCAAGAAATATGAAAAATTTGGGCAGAGTTTCATTCCGTTTTTAAAAATTTATGGAAATCTTCCTGACGTTCTACATTTTTGAGAAAGCTTGGACACAGCATCGTTTCACGCGAGTTGAAACTCGCAAAATTTCTATAAGACCCAATATTTAATTATAAACTTAATTCGTAAGCCCTGGTAACAGAAAGAAGAAGTTTGCATTTTATGTTGGGTTTCTATCTGCGTGCCGGCGATGCGTGTTATGTGGAGACAAGTAAGTGTCAAAGCCTGAGACAGAAGCTTCAAACAAGTTATACTCATATGCTAGAGTTGATGTCAAAGGAAGTTAAGAGTTACATCACTAAGTCATCAAAATTGAATATAGAAAAGAAACCTCTTAGCCTTTCCAACGCATTTTCATAGCGATAACAATCTCGATATATTCTTTGTCTACGATTTTCTGCGTGCCTTGCATGTGACGACATAAAAGAAAGTCTGCTATCACCACAAGAAAGTTTGTACGTATATTATATTGTGATTGTTTTTGAGGCGATATGTCTTAATAATCAGTTTAAGTTGAAGTTTTTTTCAAAACCCTGCAAACCTTTGGTTTATTCTCATGTTTTCTTATCATGCATTTGCGGCAATAATCAAATCTGAACTTTAGTAATTAGCTATTATTTCAAGGTGGAACAAAATGACAGAGAGACACTCAATAAAGCTTTCCACTGCAAAGCAAACGAAATGTTTCAAGTATGGGAAAACGACTTGGAAAAATTAAAGTCACAATCCCGGGAAATTGAGGTATCGACATGTTATCTTATGTTTCACGCGGTGGCTTTTGTGGTCTAAACTGTGTGAGGGATTTTGTGCAACCAATAAATTGATAATTTATTGCCGTTGGTAACGTTCAGATATATTAAAATAAAATTTATAATGGATACAGTGGATTTGTCAATTTTGATGGACTTCCGTGCATTTAGTGAAGCAAATTTTACTGTCAGACAGTTGTTGATATTTGATGACAGTCAATTTATGAACTATGAGGGATGAAAGGTGAGCTGCTGAATACAGAAAGTTTTTCCTGCATCTGGTCCTTTGAATGTTCTAATTCATTTCTTTTTGACGGACGCCATTCTGCCTGTTACTTCAGCTCTTACTTCAAGTGTCTGGTTATATAACGTTATTTTTGACAGATCCAGCTAAACAACTGGGAGCCTGCAGAATTTACGTGTAAGGAACCTGTGGCCATGTTTGATCAGCTGCAGAAGCGCTTTTCGCAAAGGTATTTTTCATGTCAGTGGTTCGACCAGTTTACTAGATATCAGCTTGAGCACTGAACGTCAAATACGACATACGGTATATTTATAACATAGTGCGGCTTCTCATAAGTAGTTCCTCATACTTACAAAAAATATAAAGTACAAGTTGATTTGGCGATAATTAATATTCAGTTAAGAAACAACACAAATTAGTGCAAGGACGCCAGCAGGACATTGAAGGAACCGGAAGGTTATTGAGTCGATGCCCTCAACAGTCAGCAGTTGAANTAGATCTGTTACAAGAAGTTGCAGAGGGTGGATTCATGAAATATATTGCCACTAGACGGGCCATGCAGTTTCTACAATTTGTAAAGGGTCTGCGGGCCGGTTGATTTTGCTTGCCGGCCTCAGGTTGCTGACCCCTGTTCTAAGCTGGAGTCTCGCATCTTTATTCAACAGCGACTCGCGCATCATCGCTCATCATTCCACTGAATTGGACGAAGTCAGTAAACAGCTGAGTCGGGAAATAGACGAGCTTTTGAGGGAGTTCGTTGACGAAGAGGTAAGTGCTGATGATGTAGCGCTGAAAATGTAGTCACGAGGCGATCCAAGCACCCGATCACTTTCCTGATCATGACTGCGTGATGGAAATTTAAATCCTATTGTTACGTAAGAAAGTAATTTCGTCATATGCCCTGGGTTCGGCGATAGTGATTGCGTTTGATAGCAATGATGAGCCGGAGGTTTGACGCTGGGGGTCTTGCCCTCCCCAGGTAAAACCACGTTCAGAGGTCTGGTTTGAATAATCGTGCATCGGGAACCAATAAGAAATAAACAAAGCGAGGTCACACGGGTTCACCTGCATCCAGGAGCAGAAATTCTCAGTCAACGCGGACGTTCGAAATCTTTGAAGAATGTGTTTCCAGGATTGCTTCTTCAAACGGAGCCATTCTTAACCAGCGGAAGAAACGACTCAGCAACGTAGAATTTTCAACACTGTAACATTATTATTTAATGCGTTTCACAAAAGCGAGGAGTGTGCCTGTTTCATGCATTGGGCGGGTATATCCTTTCCATACAATGCACGTAATGGTCGGACTGGTCGTCACAGCTTCGCTGTTGCGTGACGACTGACGTCAAAAAGCTGTTGAACATTTTCACTTNTGACTCTGCTGCTGCGAGTCCAGCCGAGTTTTCTTGCACTCCTCAGCGACCAGTGTCTGTTTTCAGCGTCACTTCCGTCTTCAAGATTCTGAACCTGTCTTCACCGCTATTGCAAAATTGCCGACGATTAACAAAGTTTTGCGTTTTCATAACGACCCAGTCGCGGCGTTAGCTAATGGTTAACGTTAATAATGAGATAAAAATTGACATCGCTGAACTACGTCGTCATTAGTTACCTTATTCAAGTAGACGTGTGCGGACATTAGGACTGGTTATCTGGAAATTACATGACGAAGAGTAAATATCGCACTTTCAAAATCTTGTGAATCAGCAAATAAACAAAAATCATTTTAAACAAATTAAAATCCATGAATGTGATTCGAATGTAAAAGATTCGAAAGCAAACGGGGCGCTTTTTCGCTTGAGAGGGTGGGTGCTTTCGCCAGAAATGATGCGTTTGAATTTCGGATAAACATTTTCACCCATTTCTCCGATGCACACTCTTCGATGCAACCGATTTAATTCTTCAACGCTTAATAATGATCTTCGGAAGTTTTATTGACAGCCATCACTGAACAGAAGTTCTAATTGGAATGGTTTGAGTAATCGAGCAGAGTCCTGACGTAATCGAGCAGAGTCCTGACGTAATCGAGCAGAGTCATGACGTAATCGAGCAGAGTCATGACGTAATCGAACAGAGTCATGACGTAATCGAACAGACTCATGACGTAATCGAGCAGAGTCATGACGTAATCGAGCAGAGTCATGACGTAATCGAGCAGAGTCCTGGCGTAATCGAGCTGAGTCTTGACGTAATGATAACCCGCCTCTGTCGTGATGTCACAGCCAGAAAAATCCGCAACGTAAGGACGAAAACTGACAATTTATTGGAAATTTTTATTTTAAAAATACGCAACACATTGAAAAGGTGGGTCATCGCAACTGCAAGACTAAACTCGTCTGCGCCTCTAACTATTCAGCCCGAAGCATGACAGGGTTTTTCGCTGATGATTTTCTCCAAAGCGCGACCAGGCGTGCATCAGCATTCCCGAACTACTTCTTAGCATCAGCGTATGTGGCATATTTCGTTGCTTAACAAATTACGCGAACCTATTTAATGACTGAAAGGAAATCGTACGGATCTTGAGTGGAACATTAAGATATCGCGCGTGACATCGTGGGTTCCTGGAGTTATGTTGTCGCGTGACAATATAGGCTTCCGTCTGATGGCGATCGTCAATATAAATGGGACTAATCTCCAAGGAAACAATTAATGAGCTTGATTTGTTTGAACTTACGTTTTGATTTTGTGCTAAATTTGTGTTTTCATGTGTTGTGTCACTGTTGCATTTGCGCCGATCATAGTTGTGTTTACATGTGTTGAAGTTGTGTTTTCATTCTTCTGCGTTGCTGCTTAATAGACCTGTGTTGCTGTTTTTCAGATAGAGGATCGTTTAAACAACGGAACTCTTAAACGAAGGAGAAACTCTTCAGTTGACGAGAGCACCTGAAATACCGAGCACTCCCCACAGGTCGTGTACAGTTTATTGGATGCGAGCGACGTGGATACAATCCTGAAGCTGATGGATGCCTCAGTGTTCTGGTTGATCACATCCACTTTCACATGTTTCCGATTCAAAGTCGACATATTTTAACCAGTTCTTCTCATCCTGATTACTTTTAAATTTGGATGACCGGTAATTAACGTGAAACGAATCAGCATCTAACGTCTGATGTTCTGCATCTAACGATGAAATATTATTGTTTTTCCTGACGTTTCTTTTCGCACCTCCCCCCTCACTTCGACACGTCTCTGCACGTCGTTTAATCACGTCACTTGACGCTGAAGAGTTAAGAATTACCTCAGCCTGTACTGAAGAATTACCTCAGCCTGTAGTAAGGTTTTTGGTTTTCGTCATTTCACCGCTACTACGTCATTCCATTACTACGTCAGAACCGTGCATAACGTTGTCATCAAAGCTTCGATGCTTTTCATTTTTCAAATGTTTTCCGAAAAATATCGAAAACTTCGCGCCTACTTGCCTCAGATCACTTGTCCACCGTTTCATGGATTATCTTCAGCATGAGATGCAGCGAATAGTTCTTCCACATGTGATCACGGATTTTTAAGTTGCCAGGAATAAATTTGTGGCAGTTTTTTCATGTTCGTGTTCCGTTTTTCACTTTTCTATTGTTGTTGTTTGTGAACCTGGCAAATAAATACCTGCCGCAAGAAAATGGAGTCTATAACTTCTTGTCTGCCTTGTTGCTACTCGTTTGGTTTTGGAGACCATCAGGCATGTGGAAGATCATTTTCTAATAACATGCCGGGAGATCAAAAAGCATCAACTGATCTCGGAAGAAATGGCTGAGTTTTCCTGTCGTGACGCGACAATCTTCACCGAGACCCTCGAAACCACGTGTTTTGTTTTCACCAGCTTTGGGAAATGAATTTTTTTAAACTCCAATTACTTGTGATGGCATAATAGACGAACGGTTTGTGGAGAGATGTTGCTGGTTTGTTGCTCTGCGACGTTTGCCTCGTCACAGTGTGAAATGATTTCAAGTAAAACAAAGCTTTACACGAACCACATTTTTGCCTGAAAAACATTAATTAATGGAAAACCACCCTGAGATTTCTGGATCCACGAAAAGCTGTAAGTTTGTTTGAAGTCGATCTTGATAGATTATGAAATTACCTGTGATACTATTTTGAAAAATACACTTACGCCCCTGTGGCCCTCCCTTTGACAAGGCAAGGAGGGGAGTGTCCCTGTCTATCTTCCCTGGCTACACCGCATCTTCGCCACAGCGCTGAAATTAGGTTTGTAACGAAAGCGTTGAAGTGTCCGGAAATACTGCGAATGCGTGATGGAAAGTTTCATTGGAAACGGCGCCCATGCGAAGCCCTACCTCTTTAAAACGGTTCATAGGTCAATTTTGCAAGCACACGCAATACCCAGTTCAAATCCACTTTTTTTTCGTCATGCTGCCATGTCCATGTGAATACGTCTCAGATCTTTGAACTGACAAGATGATTAAAAATTACACACACATTGAGACAGAATCACGTGATGTTCAAAGGAGGCCTGGAACGCTACTGGCTTAGGCAAAGTCATTGATGACATAGACGACGTAAATTTGTCGCAAGATGTCGTGTTCAATGCTCATCAGTGTCACATCCTTCAGGCATTATTGCGTAATACTTGTGCGCAGCCTGTTTTCGCCAAGTGGCCTTTCTCGAATATCCTGGCACCAGCTGAACAGACTGAAGTCTAAACTACGCATTTATGAGACNAGTATGCACACGTTCGAATCCGACACTGGTACCATCAACGAGAAAAATATCTTACCTCGCTATCTACAGCGCTTATCATGCTGTTAACGAATAGGACTGCATCCATTGTCACCTAAACCTGTTTAGCACTTTAGCCGATGTTGCAGACGGTCTGTACACCGAGCTCTTCTTGATACCCTGTGTTGATGGTTTTAGAACGTGAGGGGGGTCATTCGAGTCCTGCCGAGACGCACAGACACATCTGGGAATCTGCCACTTTTTCGACTCTGGCCATCATCATCAGTCCAACACAAAACTCACCAATATGTTTTTACTTAAGAAATGACCACACAGACTCCTGCTACTGCCGAAATTCAAAATTGACTCTGGCTCCGGAAGGAAAATGCGGAATCCTGCCGTGGCCGCCTCTGCTGGGAAGGTCGAGTTCACTGCATTCCCAGGTTACCGCGTAAGGATGGAAATTCAGCGAGCAATTCGCAAATCTTCAAGTTCTATCTGCAGGACTATGTCTTTGGCGCTCATGATTTCTGTCGAACGATATCCAAGGTCTCGCTTCTTCAATTTCTTAATCATCACATGCGTCAGACTAAACCTAAACTATATTCAGTGGCCAGGTACTATACAAGAAAATTTCAGTTTACTGTTTGAACAGCAAGATCACGTTTGCAACAGGCGCTGAACAAGGAACAGCACTTTGTGACGCAACAACGCGCATTGTCAAGAAAACAACAATTGCAGTTTCACGCATTAACCTCAGCTTGGAAAATTAACAACCGGTTTGACAATAAGAGAAAAGCAACACGCGAAAATAAAGGAACGCCGTAAACGTAAGCAGCAGGTGGGGGGGAATAACGGCAGATGGTGGCAGGGTCGTGAAACCGGATCCTCTTACAGATTGTCAAACGTACTCAGATGACATCCTGTCAACAGTGTCTCGAGTTGGGGGGGTACTTTGTTTGTCATGAGGTGCAAGTCTTGGCCGGGGG
>JGI24022J15233_10007530_pt1 | contig 12009 bp, 6 predicted proteins | sample Ectturendosymbi2_FD_15233 | JGI IMG/M metagenome (IMG submission 15233)
CGCGAATCTTTCCGCGAAAGCGCGAACATGAAGGGAATACCTTTGATGGAGCCTGACTGTTGGCAGCGACAGACTGTACTGGCGAAACACCTTCAGAGAGCAAATTCGCATCTGGCCGTTCTGAAGCGTTCTCCGTAGATAAAGTCTGTTGTTCTTCTTGATTTAATTTTCCCTTGCTTTCTTCGTCGAGCAGCACTGAAGCAGAGAACTCGTTTTCATCAGTTACTTTTATTTCAGATTCAGCTGCATCTTCATTTTTGGATTCTGCCAGTTCCGTGTCCGAAGATGAGTTCGCACCTGTGAACACGATAGAAATATTCTTAATTGGTCTGTCGAAACTGTGAGTCTTCAAACTTGTTTGTAACCAAAATCTGTTTTTAATACCTTGAATTGTCACTCCACTGACGCTAACCAATTTCGCCAACTTTGAAAACATGAACGCAAATCCTGTATGAAGTCAATCATGGAAAAACTTGCTGCAAATTATATAAGCCTGACTATCATTTAAGTGTAGGAAGGTTCAACCTTTTCTGGGAAAAAATGAAGTCGAAGCATGTCGAAAGCGCATCTGTAGTTAAGCGACACATCGACAACAAGAATACAAAAATTTCGTTGCCATAACAGCACGATCACAGAGTTGCGGCAGCAATGTAAACAGCAAAAAAGATACGTTACGAAAAATCTTGGGTAGGCCATACCACGAACAAACGGTTTTGGCTTTTTTCTAGTCCTGTGGATCATCAGATCCAGACTAAGCGCAGAAAAGTCAGGCTGGCATGATGTACTGGAACTGCGAAGAGTTCGTCGGCGCCACTTCACGAACATGTCTTCTGTGTTCAGTGCATCGTCCTGAACAACGACATCATGAATTACATCTTGCGAAGACGGAAACTGAGTTTAACAAAATCAACATCTTACGTTCGCCTTGTAATAAGGTATCGATGTCATACCACAACTTTCTTTAAAAAAAACAACAAAAAAACGTTTCTTTTTTGAAAAAAAAACAAAAAAAAACAGGTGGGTTGTTTTTTTTGAAAAAACCCGGGTTTTTCTCAACCCTGCTTATTACCCTCAATATTTCACAGTTATCGCTCATAATACAGAACATTGTGGTTTTGGTTCCGCGTTGCCCCACGAATGATCGCATATGACGCCCAGGGCGTAATTTACCCCCACTTTGGGAACCACTGCTTTAGACGGACAATATAAGACGATAGTGAAGAACGGGAATATTTTCCTTCAATCATTTCAGAACGTGATGAGCAAAATTACTTTCGGTTAAGATTCCCCATACTGACAGCTCAGGCTCTTTGCTTGTAAAGATTTCTGCGAGTTAATATAACTTATTTGCCTGAACACCAGAAACAACAAAAAAGTTTTCGAAATAACATCATCAAAACAGAAAACGACAAGTACTTCCTAGAACATTTTCCAACCAATGCTGGAAAACAAGATCTCACTTAGCAACTTTAGCTTACTTCAAAATGGCATGCTGATTAGAAAAAAAGCACCAACAGAGGCTAAAATTCTCACATTCAATTACAACATGAAAACAAGGTTTCGTTTTTTAAAATGAATATTAAACAAAAGAGATATCTGCAGCCGGATCCAATTCATTATAGATTGTGCGAAACATTGGCGCGCGCGAGAAACACACAGACTACGAAAAAAGCACAAATAATGCACATTTTTAGTCATGCGAATCGTCACTGCGCGAAATGTATTCCGAACAACACACCCTTGTGCAGTATGCACCAGCACGTTTTGTGAAGCACTTTCATTCGTCAAGATTAGCCAAGAAACAAAGATTCGAACACACTTACTATGAATTTCTGATCACAGCCATCCTCGTTGTTGTTAATTACAAGAGATGCCTCACCACACGTGGTGTTGTTAACTTCTGCAGCCTGATGCGCCTCCAATGATGTGCAGCTTCGATCATATTTTTGTTTCTCAGCGTCAGTCGCCAAATGCCGACTTGTCAACATTTTAGAAAAACTCTTATCATCACAAGCTTCAGCAGCGTGGCTGGGATTAAGAGCAACACCTTGACGTTCAGCAGCGCTCCCAGGGCCATTTGAAGAAGTGGACAAAGACTCGCCAGTGCGAGAACGTAAACTGCGCGATGGCTTTGTAACGTCTTTGCGATCGCGCATGCACACCAAACCAAGCTTCTTGCCAGTTCGATGTGGACTCACAGTGGTACCGGAACAAGAATCCTCAACGTGAGACTCAAGCTTCTTGTGTTTTTTGGGCGAAACGGAACTGAAACACAAATTTTTGTGTAATGACAACCTGCATAGGTAACAAGCCCCGACACAAACAATGTTCCCATGACACCATAACTATGCTCTGTTTGAATGCTGAGTAAAACCATCAACACTTAGTTATGCTCAGACGCATTCACGAATCTATTTACCGAAATTAGCGTACTCGTAACTCTTAGTTGAGTTAACAATTAAGGGCAAAACTTGCCGCAGCAACATACTTCTTCAGTAGCACCTCGGCTATGTAAGAACTGCCATGCTTTTCCGAAGGTACGTTTCTCTTCACACATTGTTCAAATTTCTACTCAAACAGTTAAAAAGCATTTTAAAAATCGTCAAAATTTTCTGGTAAATGGCTGGAACTGAGTTAAGATCAAAATGTAATCACTTCAGAAAGGACCTTTCACACATAAAAAACACCCAAAGCAGTTTTTACCAATGAAATCACCAGAGAAAAAGAGGCATTCAACAGCACAACTAAAAACAGCATGGCGCAAAAACATTTAACACTTCATCCTACATACATGCAACATACATGACGCAAAGTAAAAAAACATCGACAGTTTTGTAAAATTACTGCAAAAAATTAACCAAAACAAAGTGCATTAAAACTAGTTTTAATAAGACTGTGAACCATATTGTTTTTTCAAAAACAAAATCTCCCATTTTGTTTAAAAGCAGAACCGAAGACAAACAACTGTGAACCTTGACCGAGTGTGACACGCCGCAAATTATGTCAAGATTGCAAATATTTTTATGCGAAGAGCAATGAAGAACACACACTACACAGCAACTTCATATGTAGAATTGCATTAAAGGCGAGTTAACTGCATGGTTATCATGACGAAAAGAGCAAAGTAATTTTTGAGGTGATCAATCGTTGCCAGTACAGAAAGCCATGTGGTGTAACCATATGTTATTCTTTATACAAACATTTTTTAAAACAGCCTATTTTCACAAGCATCAGATAACTTTTCAGCAGAGTCACAGCTAGTCACTTATATTGGGACGCCAGAAAAAGTTCCGCTGTGCTATTGGATAAGCAGGAAAGGTTTGTAAGCTATAAAATACCCGCAAATTAAATTAGTGAACAATACTTACTGCGCAAATTTAACACACACTGAGGATGGCTTTTGACATGCTACATCAACTGTTTTGGTTCTCCATAAAGGTACATTGTGTCTTCACCAATTTGTTCTCATGTAACGTGGTGTGCCAGCTGATCTAGCAGTAATTTTTGCTGGCGGAGAAATATTGCTAATGGTAAAATTCGACCCTTTCACTTGAGGTGCATGATAGTCACATTTTCATTTCCTCAATTGCCCACCCGTTAAAAACTTCAAAAAGGATTATGTTCAAAATACTTCATACACGAATAAGTCATCATGCTTACTTTTTCTTTGCACATGTTTTTTTATGGTTGAAGACTAGTTCAATGACTGATGCCATTTCTCCACGCTCCGATAGTCTTCGCATTCTACGCATGCTATTAAGAACTTGATCATTCTGCAAAACAAAAAATAAGACAGCCTGACAAACTGTGTAACTGCCACAAGTTGCACGACCTGGTCAAAACTCACATAACAGGATAATGTTAACTCCTTTTATGAAGAAATTACAGCATACCTCAATAACATGTGCGTTCAGCTTTGAAGTGTACACAGCAAACAAAATACAAACATTTTGTCCGTTCAAAATAGAAGCACGTAGAAGCATGTACACAGTAGACAGAAATAAGCAAGATAAAAATTCAAGGATACAAATATAAATGTAAGCTTTGTCCAAGGTTAAGACATCCAGTCATTATTAATCATTGCCATGTCTAGCAACAAGCTAATTGAATTCAACACCAGTATTTAAATGCAGTTTTAGTACTGAAAATCTTTATGCTGTTACATAACTTAACAAAGAATTTTGTTAGGTGTAAGGCTTTTTATAAATGCAAACCTAAATTTTTGAAGTTGTGGAGTCTATATACTTTAACACAGGGATGCAAAAATGCGGTTGCTTACTTGCACCATGCCATCAAAAACTTGGAGGGCGCGAACGTTTTTTTTACATTTTATACTTCATGCACATGTGTGCGCTAATAAAACTTCCTGTGGGCTATTAACAGCCACAGAAAATTTTACGCCCATGCTTTAATATTCTTTTGACAACTGGTGATAATAAAAAAACATGATCACAGCTGTCCCTACATGACAAGGTCACTAAAAAGCTGTAAAAAAATACAGCACCACACTAATTCACAACATTACATACTTTGAAAGACATGGCCTATTATATGAGGCTGGGGTAATATTGACCCCATGGTTCCATTGTAGGGGATTTTTCACTTTCAGTTACCACTGTTATCTACTCGCACCAGGGCAATGTGGACAGCTTCCTGGGTAGTGGTTGATTACCTATCTAGTATGGGCTTTTTACTTAAAAAAAGAACATGAAAAAAGAACCTTCCAAAATACATACATTTGAACTAGAATAAATGTGTGAGACTGCAAAAATGCTTGAGTTACTTGTTTTTAATAAAAATTGGTAAAACTCATGAATTTTGAGAATGTTTTTATTTCTCAAACTTATTTTTCTGTGTTTTACCCTATAGTGTTGACCAAAGAAAATTGATTTTGCAGTGAAAGACTTGCTAATCTGCTCTAAATTTAGAGCAATTTTAAGATGATTATTATTTTTCATGCACACATCTCGAATAATTATGAACTGTGCCATTTGCTTCTTGTAAATGTAATGCTTCATAATATACACTACAGAATATATTGTAAGTACATCTTGATGGTGATTGATGTTGGAGAGGAACAAAAGAGAAATTTTCATTAATTAACAACTAAACAATAAATTACCACAACAATGGGATTCCACATACCTACAAGCAGGGTTCTTTGAAGGTTTGGCTGTGGTGGTTGCTGAGAAATTTTAAGAGACTGTAACTATTTCATCTCAATACCAATGTTGTCGTAAAGCAAAGTTTTAGCGATTTTAATGGGGGTCATAAAATGAGGTTCTACTGAAAGTTGAGAGACCATTGGAGAGCTTTCAGACCATTTTGCTCCCTCAAAACACAAAACACAGCCTATGGGAAAAATGTTTTCTGGCATGGCCAAAGAGCATTTTATCTGCAGAAAAGAAATCCAAGTACAAAGAGATTACAGGTTGTCTTCATTAGCACAAAGTAAACATCTTTGCTACCAAGGTTCTGGTACTGTTGCTTGCATGGCTTTTCAGCCACTAGTTGAGCTTTTGTGGTGTTGCAATATTTATTGATATAAAATATTTAGTAATAAATGATCGGCTGTTTACTTTCAACAGTCATTGTCATGACTTTCATGAAACTATGAAGCAAAAACTAAATTTTAAAAACTAAGACAAAGTTTATAACTGTGCTGGAATGTTTCTCAATAGTTTGCCAATTTCTCGAACATCAGCTTTCCTGTTTCACTGCTTCATACTAGAAAACTAGTTGCAATCATTACTGATTCATTGGTACAAAATTTTAACTACAAATTCAGGCTTTCACATACAACTATCTACATTGTGGGCCAAGGTAACTTAGAGGACTAACAGGCATGTACGTTGAAACTTACAAATAATATCGAAATCAAACTACTTTTGTTTCCAAGGTTAATAACATATTGCATCGTAAACACTTAGTACTCATTCAATAGAAGAGATGCTGGTGTTGTAACCTCTCCGTTGGCGTTGCACTGAGATGCGCGGTTCACCACGAACAGAATGTTCGCAAAGAACAACACCAAATATACGTGGGGCGAACAAGCAATAATAGAGTGATCGTGGCACGTGATCTCTATTGTTGCTTGCTGCCACAGTTCGAAGCTTTGCACACATGCCGCTTGGGCTTTCCGATATTAGGTATTTATCCAACAGTTGAATGCAATGAATGAATACAGTATACACTGCAATGAATATACACTGTTATGACATTCACATGACTTTGCCCAAAGAATCTATTTAACCTGATTTTATGACCCAAACAGTTTTTTATCAAGTTAGTTTGCCAACGAAAAAAGCTGAATATAAAAAATAATGAGCTGTGATTTACCTCTGACAGATGTCGTTTCCTTGATGTCTGAGGAGGTTTAGGTTCAAGAAAAGTGTCAGATGTTTCATGAGTAAATTGCTCAAATACCTCGCCAGGAAAAGACAGACTTTGCTTCACTTCAAAAGCTTCTTTGCTGTTGTTGCTCACAGAATCCCCATTGCGAATAACAGTGTGACAAGGTAAACCTTTATTAGACAAACCATTTTTCATAGGTAAGAGTGCAAGGTTTGTTGAAAATGAAGAATTAGTGTTTGACACTGTTCTGCTTTTTTCTTGAGTTGCCCCATTTACTGGCACTTGGAATGACAATGGTAACTTCAGTTTGTTGTGATGTTCTTCCAGGCAACTAGTTTTGCACACAGTTGTTTCATCATCTTTAATTTGATCTGAAAAATCATTTTCAACTGTTCAGAAACGCAAAACGCTTTCTTGAGTTGTTTATAACTTTTAAAATTTACTAAACATATGGCTACATAAATAAATATTGTTCATTTGGTTGGCATACAACATTTTTTAAGACTTTAAACTTTAACCAACAATGTTCTAATGCTTATTGTTGATTTTAGTATAATGAAACAACTACAAATCTATCTGGCAATCATTCAAGTACATTATGAACAGATCTAAGACATTGACATTTACTACTTTAAAACTTCGAAATTATTTCATCTACCAAATACAGTACAAATTTTGGCATGAAAATAAATGAAAAACTTAAAGAAAACATTTACAATCTTACTAATAACAAGAATGCTATGCATCTAATACTACCTTGGTGTAACCGAGTTATTTTAGTTTTTCTTCTTGCGTTATTCATCAGAAGACCAGTTTCCACTGAAGAATCTGATGAAGAGAATTGAGAAGTATTAGAAAAGCACTTGGTTCGTCCATTAAGATTTCTTTTGTCTGTTAAAAAAATTCAAATAAGAAAAAAATTATATATGTACAGGACTTTTCATTTTACTCTATCAAAAAAGCTATTTGTTAGCAACAATATCGATGCAAACCATAACTTAAAAAACAAATCACTTTTTGTTGCACCTAAACATTCTTATAGAAAACACAAAACAACTGGAAATACCCAATACCATGTGCTAACTTCTTCGGAAGAGGTTTGTAATAAGGAAGCTCAAAGAAAGTATCACCAGATGAACTTCTTGTGCTACGCCTTGCAATATTACCATCTTCAATACCACCATACAAACTACTGTTTGAACGTGTTCGTTTAGCAACATGTTGTCCTGTAGGACTTCTTCCAAAAAAAGCAGATATATTCTGCTTTCTTTTCCCTTTAGGGCTAGGTGTACTCACAGGCTTCATCACTTAATGTTATACATATGCAAAGAACTATTAATGCAATTCCAATCATGACACCCTAACATGTTCTGCAATCAGACAAATAATTCAAAGGTACATTACAATCAGTTATTACTAAGAGCACTTATGATCAAGAATTAAAACACAAGTTACTATATTGAGGCCAACAAATCAAAATATGTAAGCCAAACACACTAGCCTAAACCAAGTTGCATTAATGTGACAAATTTAAATAAAAATCCAACAATGAAAATAAAATTCAGTGGATGAGAACACCCAAAATTTCAAGAATAGTTTATCAGTATTCTTAACAGTTTGTTAATCTTGGGTTAGAGTTCTGCAATTCGATATTTGACATAAACTTGGGTTTATATTATTTAGTTGACTCAAGCAAGCAGAAATACAAAACATTATTTTAACATGTGAGAAAATCAGCAAGATTATGAAGCAAAAATCAGGTCATAACTTATTAATGTCCTTAGAAAAAATTTCATTAATGAGTAAAATTAGCACAAAGGGCAAAATTACTTCACTCCAGCTTATTTAAATAATATGAAAATGATTGGATGTTATTCCTATGCCCTGTAAAAGACAAATATCCGTCAGCAATGGATCTTGGTTGCAGATATAAAATGATGTAACCGAAATTGCAAACAAGTGGTATTTTATGGTGAGCAATGACACCACAACAATAGTAAAAATAAGGAAGTGGCCATAGGTCTGCCAGCAGTTACATGGAGATGGTTTGAATAAAATGCTGAGTTTGTCACTCTAGCGGCACTGTCATGGTAGTCTGGTGGATGCGTCTACATATACTGTGCAAATGGTTTTTGATTCAGCTCTCACCATGATCTGGTGCCTTTCGTTTTGGTGGTAGCAGTTGCTTTTTTCATGGGACAGGTTTTTATTTACTAGAAGTTAGGCTTAGGGTTTAGTACATTTTTACCAAGCATATGCAATCTACTGCATGCTTGTCATGTGTTGGTGTCACATTACAGGTGGCAGATGAATAAGTTTTCAACAACGGAAGTCCGCTGGCAGACCTGTAGCCAATAATATTTCTTGGAAGTATTGGCTTAATTTCAGTCATCATCACTCTTTATCGGTGATGAAATTTGAAATGTGTTTTCCTTTGGAATGTCACCAAAGTACAAAAGTTCGCACTGCTGTCATGAAGCGTGTAGGCGCAAGATTCGGTCTAGCACTTGTCCCAATCCTACAGCAATGAGAGCTGTTTATCCATACATACATACACTTATCAAATCGATACTGACAATCAGCTGCACAACTGCACTGTCTATCAAGATGGCAGTGCTATAAATATACTAGCAAAATCACTNCAGAAAAGAACGATTGNATTGCAATTGCTCTGATTACTTTGCATCGTAATGTGAAAGTAAATTACTCGAAATCAATACAAGACTTCTTGCGCAGCAAACAACATCGTCAACTGCTTAATTCTAAAATGGCTATTTTCGAAATACGACGCTTAACTGATATTTTGTTTGGATAATGCGACCATAATTTCTGAGGCTAGTTGTCGCGACTTTCAATATGAGAGGTTGTTTATAAAAATATAGCTTCACTTAAAATGAGCCCACATTACTTAGGGTGACGTTGAGGAAAACCCAAACTTACTTAAATTTGTCATAACCTAGGTGTAAACAGCAGATAAAATTAGCCTGAAACTGCAAAACGATGATCGTGATACAAGACTGTCCTCTCCCCATGAAGGAAAATATTACAAAACAGCTCCTGCATGTACGTGGCAGTGTATGAGATTCTGACAGCATTAGAGCCGGCACTGCCAGAAAAGGAAATTCAGAAACACGTGCGTTTGATGTAGTACCAATTTCAAGTGTTCAAAAACATGGACTGTTTCATGTCCCTGCGCAGTTGATATTTAGACAAGTAACAGTAACATTGTTGTCTCGCAATAGTACTATGCAACGTTACAAGGGAAATGTAGGCTGTTGCCTGTTCCAAAACACCTGCATTTAAGACCTGCAGTGATAGCGTTTGATATTTTATTGGTTTTAATGCTGAGTACCTGTGGTGCAAAGGGGTCTGCCATGACAGTCAAACAGGCCCCTAGATGCGCCCTTGTCTACGTGAAAGATCAAGCAATAGATGCTGTCCAGGCTTAACATTTGTGTAAACTCACAAACGCTTCATGCCAGCAAAAATAAACGTCACAAGCCATATTTTTTTACACACGTGGTCACAGTTAAGTTCTTCCAAAATCCTAACGGACAGGAAACTACACTAGTCACTGGCCATCAGGATGACAACAAAAACACTTATGAAGCAAATATCCTTCGTAGTCTAACCTTAAAAGTATTTCAAAAACACACATTTTTTCGCATAATACATTTGCGACCACCACTGCCGAAACGTCCCGTTGCCGAACTGGCAACGCGGCACTGTCCTAGACTGACTCTTCCTCTAAGGTAACTGTTCCACTCTTGGTAATAGCCTCCAGTGGGATGCAAAAATAAGTTTCACTAGTTGTGAAAATACATAACTTTAAAACATCGCAACTTTTGGCATTACATGTTTGGGAGAAGCTGATATTAAACTGCAATGAAAAAATATTTTTTACATTGTATTTTTACATTTGTTTATTGTGCAACTAGTTTTTTTCCACTGTGGTTACGTTATCACACATCCATTAATGACATCAGTACTAACTGATATCCGTTCTTTATTGTATTATTATTTCTATTAGGTGAACATAAGAATTGTGTAAAAAAAACATTAACAATTGTTTCAAAAATAACATAAAAAATAACTGAAATAAAGATGACTATAGCTCATTAAAATGCTTATTATTGATAAGTTGCTTCCATCTATGTCACTGGCAGTTTTGTCTTTTATGTGTTGGGGTGTGTGTAATTGCCTCAGCTCAGTTGTGTTGAAGTTTCGCATGTGCTTTTATTTTGTGTTCTTTGCGTGTAAGTCCATGTCTTGTGGGCCTTGTGGCTGAAATAAATAAATAACATAACAGGAAGCTATTCATGCAGTGTGAAATTTTAGATTGAGTTTGGTTAAGATGTAATGCATTGCAATGGGAATGGTGGAATGTCAAAGAAACTTCATTTCCCAGGTAACCATAAAGGTAGTCATACATGATTTTTTTAAGCACACAGTAGACTAGCATGCTGACCAAGTTCTTCTTCTCATAGGCTACAAACGAACAACCAATACTACACAAAAATGCATGGAACATTACAACTCACATTCATATACGCTGCAAGTGCACAACAACAGAGCAGGCCTACATTCAACTGCATAGTAACATAAATAGATAATGATTTACACATTTTGTTTGGCAAAATCAAAATGCAACCTACACTTGACGAGACCCCACATATTAATTCAATAGGATTAGGAGGCTGCTCTGTAGTCTGTGTACTACTACTAGGCCTTCCTCAATCGTTTACATTTTTGCACTCAATCCATTCCATTATGTGGTGCATCAATGAAACCCACAGACGCCTAGTTACTACAAGTACGTAGTCATTTAATAGCCTAACAAAAAATCTATTTTCACTCAAATTAACAGGTAATGAATGCTGCAGTGTTGAGTGTGGAAAAAATGTTTGTTTGAAACATACACACCTAACGTACCAGTGCCTAACACCCTCACCCTGACCCTGCCGTTGGCTATGAAACAACANGTAATCTTCGCACGAAATCATAGCAGTAATTGTCATGATCTTCGGTGGTGCTAACATTAAGCTGATGGCACACAACTCTTTCCAGTGGACCTGAATGTAGTCGCAATTCACAGTCTTCTGTTGTTGAATACTAAACACACACACAGCACACGACCACCATTACCATGATTCACTTTATTCCCAGTGGCACAAAGTCAACAGACCATTACCGAAACCAACCTTTTGTTCGGCAAAATGCGACCTGGGCTGGATAGTTGTGCGAAAAAACTCATTTTTTCAATACAGTTTATTTGTAAGTGCCTCCTTACATGATTAAGTAAAATTTTCGAAAAAGTTGAATTCACAACAGAATCCAGGTGGCATATTTTATCAGAGTATGTGCTTAATAAAATGAGAACGTTAGTTTATAAAAACGCACAAACGGCAACACTGCTGGAAAACCACTGTAGTACCCAATAATCCTAAACGACAGAGGTGATGTCAGACAGCCCTGATCAGAGTTGATCACGGAATGGGAGCTCCGGTGTCAAGCGAAATTTCTGACCTATTATTGTTTGTCAGCTAGTTTGCTTCTCCGAGTAAAGGAATAAAGTTCGGCGATTACTATTTTGATGTGTGTTGTGTAAATTAAAACTTTTTGGTAAGATGTTAGATACCCACAAACAAGCTACAG
>JGI24022J15233_10007534_pt1 | contig 12007 bp, 6 predicted proteins | sample Ectturendosymbi2_FD_15233 | JGI IMG/M metagenome (IMG submission 15233)
CGTATTCAGAAACAGACAGCGTAAAATTTAATGATGCTAGTGTATATAGACATACCATATTTTTGTATTTGAAAACCAGGACGCTTCAGAACAACGAGCCTTAGCAGGAAATCAAGCAAGTTCCGGTACGAAATAAATCCTTTCAATGACCTATAATTGCACAAAGAACACCCCTCCTACTATAGCCAACTTTACTGAACTAGCCAATGCGCCAACAATCAACCCATTACTGGACCAGTTACCCACTACAATGACGTATCATTCTTCAGCAAGGTGGTTAAACAGACTAATTATAGCATGCTAATATTCGTGTAAGGCTATGCCGCCTGACTGAATGCCTAACCGGAACTTTTTGGTTGACCAACCGGGACGCCGGGACAAAGCCTTTAAACCGGGTCTGTACCGGTTAAAACAGGACATCTGGTAAACCTAAGTGTATATAATGTTAGAAAGTTACATTTTCAGGCAAATATCTGCAAAGCTTTTGCCGAAGACAAAAGCAGCCCTATTTTGGAGACTTAATTTTTTAGGCAAAAACCAATTTTCAACCATTAGTAAATAAGATTTCGATTAAAACGTTGGAGAACTATTTATCTAGCTGTATATTAACCTATAGCTCAAAACATAAGGACTTGACTAGGAATCAAAGATAAAATATAGTGACCAACAAATTATATTTTTTCGTGACTCTTACACTTTGTACTTGTGCTGAATGCATTAGTTCGTAAGTTATCTGATTTGCTTTTGTTTAACCAAAAAATGATGCAGCAATATTTTCATCCCAGTACGAAATTTTTGCTTTACAAGCAGGCCCGTAGCCAAGGGGGGCATTCGGGGGCAGTGCTCCCCAACTTTTTTGTGCCCCCAAAATTTTATTGTGCCCAGAAAAATTTGTTTTAAACTTATAGAGAAAATTACAATCTTGTCCCTGTAAAAATGTGTTTCCCTCCAAAACTTAAAACCTGACCACACCTGGTTTTTCTGGACATTCTTTTCGTGTTAATCAGGTGAAACTTGCACATTTTTACCAATTCACCGTTGTGAGTTTTTATTTCTGTTTAATCTCAAATATATTTTTGTGTCGTTATTCAAGTAGAACTCTTAGAATTACACTTTTGACATTAATTTCATCCATTAAAATCTGATGTTTAAACTGCAAAATTGATTGTGAAAAGACTAAGCAGTCACAAGACAATAGTCAGCATACGATCAGGTATGCAGAAATTACATTGTAGGCTAGATGGGTATGTATGCAGAGGCCAGCAAGGGGAGATTGAAAGGATGCATGCACCAAAGGGTAAGAGGATATCAATGGAGATTTTGGTAGGGGTGGGGCTGCAGGCAGGGTGACCAGTAGCATTGAAAAGATTTGTAGCTTTTTCAAAGAGCGGAAATGTGGAAGTAAAATATTTATCGTCTTTGTAATATAAAGCGACTTGAACAAGACGTCAAATCGTGCTGTAAACCACACCTCTTATAAAATGCATGAAAACTGAAGTGTTCTACTGTAAGAGTGATATGCACGTGCGACCAATGCGATTCAGCATTTTGTGCACTCCAACGGACGGTTCTGATAAAACCCAATTGACGTATTAGCGTGATTAGTCTTGCTTTTAAAACACCTCTATAAACAATCTTGGAAATCTGTATTTATAAAACTTTACTTCTGCATCGACCCGATGACTTCACTGATTTCACACTAAAACTGCCCCCCCCCCACATTTTGCAACAAAATTGCACCCATGCTGGCGGGAACAGGTTTATCAATTTTTGCAGGCAAACCAACCGTAAATGTCATGGTTAAATATGTGACACAACAGAGAGCCTACAGCTTCATAAGTTGCACATCGGATTTTCTTATCTGTGCTCAAAAAAAAGAAAAAACGAACACCTTGCACATATGTGTGGCGGCATAAACACGTTAAAGCACAACATTTGGACCATGTTGCGACTCGCTTACCACGGATGTAAAAATCTCACACACACGAGCAAAACACGTCAAGTAAAACGCACCCAAATGGTTGCAACTGGTCAGTGGCGATTCTAAGGGGATGTCTGGGTGGGCCGTGCCCCCAGATTTTTGCTTGACCCCCTGCTTGGCCCCCCAATCTTTTTTCTTAATTTCCCGTTTAAGTTTTGGTTTGGTTGACATATATAATCGATATAACTTTCAACCATAAATATTTTAAACGTTATTTGAGAAACCCTCTAGCCAGCATTCAATATTTCCCAAATGGATCATAGCTGTGTTGCCGTTTTTGACTGTCGGGTGACTAAAGTTGTTTATGACTAAGCACACCAGTGGTTGCTCGGATCCTGAGTGAAATTTATTCAGACCGCGGTCGTGGTATTGAACATTCATTTCGAAACTAAGAAACAATCGCAGAAGTTGAAAGGTTGATCTCTTCGTGCATTTCAGTGTGAGATGGAACTGGATTATAATACTGTCAGGAGATTGTTGCTTGTCCCAGTAGCAAAGGGTTTGTGAAAGAATTAAGAATTGGTTTCAGTGAATTTGTCCGAATTTATCCTGGTTGCAGTATTGCGTTCTGCTGCCTTATGTACATGACTTCGAAACATTTTACGTAAGTGGTTCGTGACTACAGTTTTAACTCTACCCAAATGTCCTGCAACCTCATGGAATTTTGTACGGATTTTCTGTAATGATTCGGAAGCAATTCTTTCGCGTATTTCAGCTCTTTGCCCTGGAGATCAAAAATTTCTATCAGATAACCACTTGAAAGAATTCGCAAATCGTATTCAATTAGTGAAAATTATTTAAAACATGACATAACTTTGGCAAAGAATTTGCTTCGTAAGGAGTCGAAGCTACCTATATCGCTCGAACAATTTTTTCCATTTTTACTAATGCTGCGTTAGATTGTTTCTGGTAGCTGTAACTTTTCCAGTCACCAGCGCTTCATGCGAGAGAAGTTTTTCAAAAATGAAACCAGTGAAAACATTTCCCAGAAATTCCACGACCAGAGAAAGATTTGCTAACTTTAATCTACTTTCAATTGAAAGATATGAGCTAAAAAACAGATTTAGATGATTTCGTTGATGAATTTGACAGTCGACATCATAATCGAAAAATTAAATTACATTGAGGTGATGGTGATATAAAATTCTAACATAGGCTGTGCAGGGTTCTGTGTGAGAATTATATTGCTCAATGTATTTTTGTCCGAATCCGTTTAGGTTTGAAGTTACTGCGTGTTTCGCTTATAACAGTGTGCTCCAACTACTTTTGACCTACGAGCCATTTTACAAAAACGTGACAACTCGCGGGCCACTTCTAATAAAATGATGTATAAAACAACAGATTCACAACATTTAAAACCAAAAAAGGGAAATAAATGAGTGCGCCATTGAAATTATTACACAATAGCAAAAAGCAATATATTACAAATCTCTATCAGTGGGATGCCTGTGGGCGAGGCTTCTCTGATGCTATTGTTCTTTTATCAATAACAGTGTTAGTGGTTGAAGTCGAAGACTGTCGTCCAGTGTTTCGTCTGCCATTCGATTTCTCTTCTCGGATTTAACTTGCTTCATCGTAGAAAATGTACTTTCACACACATATGTGTTTCCAAACATCTATAGTGCATTTGTGGTGCGAAATCTTTCAGTTTGGGAGATCTATCTTTGCTGACTAATTTCCCAAAGCTCACTGTAGTCTCTAAAACCGTTAATTGCACATTTTTAATGAAGGATGTTATGCTTGCTCTGATTAAAATTATCTGTTGTAGGGGTGGGCAATTAATTTGGCTTGAGAGCTACTTTGAGAAGGCCGCGTTTATCGGATAGATCGACAGATTTATTTGACGGTACTGAGTTCATTGCGCTAAATGTACTCTTCAAGACAACGAACGCTGAGGCACTAAAAAAACACAGAGGTTATCCAGACAGGTGCCCCAGCGGAGGGTTAGCAGCGGGCCGTACCTTAATTTGATCGCAAAATAAACAAATAAAACAAAAATGATACACAGAAAAGGTATTAGTTTAATCATTGTTCTTGTGCAAATGCACTTTATCCAGCGCAAGCACTTCAGTAAGACAAATGTAACCTCGCACGTTTTTTCACAAATTTCAGATTTGAAGATTTTTCTCCGAATGCTTCCGTGAGCCACATGCGGCCCGTGGGCCTGTAGTTGGACCACACTGGCTTATGACAAGATTGTCATTTAATGCAGGGTTGCAAAGTCAGCTTTTGAGGATTAATCAGATGAAAATTCAGTGTGAATATTAAAACTAACGATTTTGTTGGGAATATTCTACGTTTACACCTGCTGTTACATCTTGCTGTCAGGTACACGTCACAAACGCAGATGCACACCCAGAACCGTCGCCAGAAAGTCGTCAACAGGGGGGCTTGACATTCAAATTTGACAAAAATTCCACTAATTTATAGTGTTTCATGTTTCAATTTGGAGGGCTTTGGAGCTTTGTTTGGGGTGGCTGAGACTGTGCACACCTATCTGTGGCGCTGCTGTACTACTCAGGTGCAACTGGTGCCGAAACCTCGCTGCTGTTTAACTGCATGCTGCATTGAATAGTCCTCACCCCATCCACGCTGCAGATGGGCATTACACTCGTATTAGAAGTTGCATAACATTGTTTTAGTTACACCACNATTTCAAAATGTCCATAAGCTATACACGAAAACGGATTGGTCAGTAGTCAACAATCCGTTGGCANATGGTTCATTTTTANGTGCTTTGTAGTAAGAACATTTTGATGGAACTAGTTGGCTATCAACAGCCTACTTGTCTATGTATCAAGATGGAAATTGTGTTTGGAACCATTTCGCTTTCTTTTGAATTGATATCACTTTCGTTCAGCTGTTTTCGTTCACGTGGGGACGACATATTTGTGTAGGGGAAATGGTGTTTCGTTTTACTTGTTCAGTGCTGTGGAAGTTGCATAGTTAGCTCAATATAATCGACATAGCAGTTCACATGCGTGATTGCATCTACAGTGGCGTTTAGGTGTCTCTAGTGAATAATAACTCTAGTTCATATCAGTAGCGCAGCCAGAATTTTGTTCGGAAGGGACCAGTCAATGATGTTGGCAGTCATTAACGTCGTCTTGAGTCCGACTGTTCTTTCCGTTTATTTTCTACAAGTTGAAAATTGATATAAATCACCAGTAAAGATCTTAGCATGTTTGTTTTGGGGAGGACCATGGCCTCTTCGGGCTCATTCTGACTTCGCCACTGGTTCATATTTAACGATATTCACAAGCCTATGTTGGGTTTGATAGGGTTAATCGTAACAACTTAATCTTCAAACCAACAAAAAATCACCATGCAGGATAGACATTCATGTTGGCCCTCTACTTTTTCCTTAGCCCTGCAGTGGCCCCCCTAATTTTTAAATTCTAGAATTTGGTAGGTTCGCGATTCTCGCGTTTGTTATTTTTCACATTGCTGAGAATCGAACGCAAGTCGCAACGAGACGGTCGCGCGAAAGGTTGTGGGATTTAAACCAGAACCGTCGCCAGAAAGTCTTCACTATAGGGGACTTTGCATTTGCGCAACGGGAATGGCATTCTGAAAATTTGATAAAATCTGCACTGATTGCAGTGTTTCTTATTTCATTTTGGAGGGGCTGAGTGAGCCAGGCCCGTAACCAGCTTGGGACACCAGGTGGGGCGAAGAGTTTTCTAAGAGGGACCCACATTTTTAAACTATGTCCAACACATTTTTCTAGGAGGGGGGATTTGCTCCCCTTGCGCCCCCTGGTTACGGGCCTGGAGTGAACCCACCAATGCTTACCCATGGCTACGGGTGTATTTTAAACTTCCCTTGTGTCGTCATTATTGAGACACTTACAAAATGCTACAATCACCGAATCAAGTAAGACTAAACAGAGCACAGAAAAAAATTAAAAAGGTTTTTGTCCTGGCTTTCTTCATAACAAAATCATCTAGGAATTCAATAAAATTTGTTTGCCTAAGTTTGTCACTTTTAATGCACCGAATGCTTAGTGTGGGCAACCTCTCTTGGGACATTGCGACCCTTTACTTCAGTTTTAAATTCTTTTTAATCTTGAAAAGACCTTCTTCCTGAGCAGTTTCTGTAGCAACCATCAAGCTAAGAAATAAAGGTCTGCAGGGTTGGATAAACCATGAACCACTACTCTAAGGCATCAGACCCAAACGCACTTTTGTCATTTTCTTGGTGTTACTCTTTCTTTGTCTCCTTGGGGTAAGAGTTCTGTGGTTGCCAGTTGGCAAAGTGACTTTTGCCTGCTATTCAAGCTCATTAAGATCTTCTCTGATTTGCTTAGCAAGGGAGAAGTACAAGCTTGCACAAGTGCTCAATAGCAATGTGATTTTTGAATGACTTTGCTAAAGAAAATTTAAATGAAAAAATCGCATCTAGAAATATCAAAGGAGCTTTACATAACAGAAACGCTACCAAATTGAGGTATTGTTCAGAAGAAGCAACTATGCTTTCATTGTAGGAAAATGCTGCTAGCCCTACACAACGTGAAGGGTGTAGTACACATAGCTCTTATCTGCAGTGCAACTTTTAACTTTTATCAGGTGCATTTCAAAAACGAACAGTCACAAGTTTTTTTGCCTGATTCACACGTAACAATCGGTNTGATTCAGAAAATACAGGACGCAGCCAACCTGTTACGCGCACTGAGTATATCGACACAATAGTTGGCACGCAGCTTGACCAANGGTCCTATTGAGATCCATGGAAATTCGTTGGAAGACCCCGGCGTTATCAACACGGAATCTGAATAGGTGANAAAACTAAATTTCACGAATAATTACGGCATAAAATTTTGACGAATAATTGTCGAACTGATCATATATCGNCAATTGACTCTATGCGTACCACAGTTTGCTGGAGGACCCCTTGTATCTTGAGGCCCTAGGCTTAAGCCTATATAGCCTATAGGTAAATCCGACCCTAATCTGTTTGTCCCAAGAACTACAAACAACTTTCTCCATCGAATGCTTTTCTAAATGGTGTACGTGGACAATTTTTTGGCCAAGTCAAATATCTTGGTGTGCATTATTAAACGCCTCACTGAAGGATGGCAATGACATCCCGAGACAAGTGAAATCACTGAACTGTGCAGCGCACAGAAAATCTCAGAGGCACCTTTGATCAGTGCTCAACTGCAGCAAAAAACACTCTATTCAGTGCCTATCGCATGCCAATGTATGATTGCCAATTGCGGAGCAAATGCACACAGACTATTATGAAGCGCTTACGAGTTGCCGACAATGCCTACCGAATTATTCATTACATATTCAGAAATGTAAGTGTTTGCCCATGCCAGGTTAGCCATTATGATAGGACCTTTTATGCCTTGTTTAGAAAATAGAAACCCTCTACTGGCTTCGTTCATCGATGTGAATCTTTATCAAAGTTTTTTTATCCGATCACTTCAAAAGTCTGATGCTCTTTACAAATCTTTATTTTTCATCCATTATTTAACGCTCTTCTATGACTATGACTAATTGCAGCAGTTGCTGATGCGTTGTCGTGGTTTCTGTTTTTCTTCAGTTTTGCCTCTGCGTAGCAATCTAAACCTTCTGTGCGTTTCGTGGCGTCTCGTGATTTTTTACATTTTCTGGTGATTCCTCTGTCGCCCTGCCATGTCGACAATATGCGCAAGCCAAATACGTAAGTAAATGGATTTTATAAAATTAGTGAAATGACAACCGTCAAATCTTCCGTTGAATTTAATAAAAACAAACGGTTTTCAGCCCCAAGCTAATTATCTCGCAAAAACATTTGACACCTTTATCAAAATAATTAACATGCTCTTGTGCACCGCTGAGCGACCCATCCGACTTTCGTAGCCGTTTACTTCAAAACCTATTAAAATGTCTTCACTTTCTTCCCACTGCCGGATTCCTTTTTGATGATGAGTGAATTCGGTCATAGCTGGTGCGTATAAACCAACAACAATTGCAGCAAGCAGCGTATGTGGTTCCAAGAGTAGCTAGCACATACCACAGATCATGTCACTCCGCGAGGCTCCCTGCATTGGCGCACACGGAATCAAACATGCACACAACTTTTATTTATTCTATTCGTGTCTAGCGGATTAGGCATGTGTGACAGATTAAACTTCCTTGTATGTAACGACAGAGTGGCGACTCCAGTACTCGGGCGACTCTGGCAGTCGGGAGTTGTTGTGAAAGAGTTAAATACAGTTTTTGACTTACCTAAGTTTTACTTCATTTAATGCGCCTTATGATCCGGTGCGCCTTATGTATGAAAAAAGAACAGCTAGCATTTAATTTTTGATACTGCGCCTTATGGTCCGAAAAATACGGTACTGCAATCTTGTCGTGTCACGATGAGCTGATATAAACAAAAATACAACAGAAAAGTACGATTCACACATAATTGATGCATAGCGTTACGAAGATGCAATCAGAATCTATCACAAGATTTGAGGAAATCATCTACGGCGCAAAAGACAGCCGCCGAGATTTGTGTTGGCACATCAGACACTCCAAATAGGAATGGACGCAGCAACTCAACGTTACTCATACAATCAAAGTGCTCAGCTAATATGTTATCGGTTAAAGTATTGCAGAACTTATTGCAAAGCAGCGTGCGTGCGGTATCATGAAATTTACAGTAAAAGAAAAGGTGAATCTCAGTTTCGATATCACCGCACACGCAAGTACGATAAGATTTTTTATTGATATTTAATGGACTGTGGGCGAAGTATACAACGGACAGATGTCAAACGAGGATTAAACTCCCAAAAGGTGGAGGGTGCTATATTTTGCAATGTGCTTATAAGATTTTAAACGATTCATGAAACTAGCGTGGCTTGGAGAACATTTAATTTCAAGTGGGAGAGAATTCCATAAGCTACAGGCCTTACGGAAAAAGGTTAAATGTCAGAGATTTTTTAAGTGGAGTCTGAACGTCTAGATTGTGGCGCAAAGCGCAGGGAACAAATTCACTGAACGATCTAAAAAGACTCACAGGGAACGGTTGGGGTACCAAACGAAAAATTATTTTAGAAAAATAACGGAGCATAGATATTTCCCTACGATGGTATAAAGTTTAGATCAAGTAGTAGGCCTACATCTGAAGAGGATGGAGTTTTTAAACAGTCTAATATAATTTTAGCGGCGGAGAGTTGCGTCTTATCTGGCAGATGTTTGTCATTATCGGAGCAGTTGTCATAAAGAATACTTCCGTAATCAAAATTCAGTAGTATGTTTGTTTTGTAGATAGTAAGGAGAGAGTGGCGAGTTAATGAATTTGAGAATGAGCGAAGACGATTAATTTTGGTCATCACTTTCTGGTGAAGGTGGAGAATGTGAGCATGCCCAGAGAGGCTGTGATGAAAAGTTTTAAGCCCAAATGTTTATGTGTATCGGTTTCTGAAAGGTGAGTATTATTGAAAAATAAAGGAGGATGGATATTCCTCTGGTTAGATATTGTCATAACAACAATTTTTCATCACAGCCTAAAATATGACTTGAGAACGCTGAGAGAGATAAGAAGATAAAAGATTTAATAAACAACCCACCATTACACCGAGCTGTTGGATTTCAATTCCAAAAAGCAAACCTGAGTGATCAACGCAATCAAAAGATTTAGATATATCACGAAATACTATCCTAGAAGATAGATTTGAGTCGTAACTAGGGTCATTTAAAGTCATAAAAGACATATTTTTTCTGTGCTTCAGGAAACTATGAAACGAATTTTAAAACAAAAATTGCACCCCTACGATGTCTATAACAAGCGTTATCAAGTCATAAAAAGTCATATTTTACATGTTAGGTCATAAAGTCATATTTTGCATATTTTCAAACCAATTCAATAAGAAAACCATTAAAACAATCTCAAAATATCAGGTAAAACTACTATATCATTAGGTCTAAGCTGCATCCTGCAAACTGAACCCATTTGGACAACTTGCGATTGTTGGCAAAGACGAAAGTAACAAAGTTATTTGGGTGAACTGTAATGCTTAAAGATGTATGTTCTTGCTGCCCCAAAGAAATAAGGCAACTTCCACGCATGATTTCAATTTGCTTCAAACCAAACTATGTGTTTTCTCATGTTTTCAGCTGTTAGTTTTAGTGAGGCTTCAGCAAACCATGGGGCTACCATCTCATGCCTGTTTTTGCTGGTGATGCTTCTTCATACAGTAGTTGTATGTTCTAGCCCAGTCATTTTTGTTCGGTCATATAAAGTCACATGTTCTGAAAAACAAAGTTATATTATCAAGTTTTTAGGTCATAAAAAATGGCCCTAGTCATAAGCTTGGTACAAACTGTTACAAGTACTTACCAATGAATTAGAGTTGAGTGTTTTTTCCGAACTCCATTTTTGTATTATTGCGTTATTTGAATACCCTTGTGATAAGGATCATGAGCGTGACACTGTTGCGATCGGAAATCCCGAGCGGCATGTGCGCAAAGCTTCGCACCGTGGCAGCAAGCAACAATAGAGATCATGCTCGCAATCTCTCTTACTATTGTTTGCTCGCGCTGCATATATTATGGTGTTATTCTTCACGCACATCCTGTTCGTGGTGAATCACACAATCAACGCAACACCACCGGAGAGGTTGCAACAACACAAAATAATAATAGTTATTTCCAACCTTTCGTAGCACTTCATAGCTTATTTTGCATTTTACTGCATCCTGTTGCCAGTTCATCATGTATATAACATAGCGACAGTTTGCTTCAACTTGCTGACTTTCTTACGAACAAAGAGACTGCCAGGCNTGCTAATCAAATTATGTTTTGTCAACCCTAGCCCTAATCCTNTCAGTTTNCGAAGATTAATTCTTAAGTTTTATGCACGGTAATATTTGAATTANGTGCTGTATTTCTTATAATTTTGCATTAAAAACGTGATGATATGCGTCACAAAAGTGCACGAATATGGTTGATCTTCGAAAGGTTTATTTTTCAGTTACGACGTTTCCAACGATGATGATGAGTACATCAACAGTAAAATACAAGAAATGGACGACACTTTCACATTAGTTCTGCTCACGGACTTTTTTGATGAAAGCCTCATTATGATGAAACACTTGCTCTGCTGGAGCTGGGATGATGTAGTGTATATAAAATTTAAAATGAGAATTACTGAAGCAAAAACGGAGGTAAATGCTATGCGCTGTAATATATGTGGTGTAAGATTCTTCATTCAACTACAAATATGAAAGCACCTTTTTCTTATGGCGCAAGCATTAGGTAAGAGACAAACATGGTAATAATGTTCTGATTTTATGGTGTGATGTAGAATAAAACTGTGTATAATCAGTGGTTTTCAACCTGGGTCGCGACCCCAGAGGGGTCGTGAACCTTTTTAGGAGGGGTAGCGAGTACTATAGATATTTTATGTAGTCTACACAGCTGTATTACGTTTGACTTATTCGAANTTTAGGGGTTGTTGGGTTATAGTGGGTTGCTATAGTGGGTCGTCGTNCAAAAAAGGTTGAAAACCACTGGTATAAATGGACACTTATAGGAGAAACTTTCTACGNAATGATTTGCGTTAGCCTTATGCNCAAAGGCAACGAGGATAATCCTAGCGCATTAACAAAATCTTTTGCCTCCTGGCATATATTCTTTANTTCAGATCAACTCATCTGGTATTTTGCAAATCATGCTAGAACCAAATTACCAAAGCTAAAGGTCTTTTGACTTGCTTCTTACATTGGGTGGACGTGTCCGGTGCAATAATTTATTGGGGCCTCTGAACGAAAATTGAAATGATTTGCAGGCATTGAAATACAGCGGTGGATGTTAGTTTAAATATGTCAGATGCAAACACAAGCTCATACTGCTATAACTGTTAATTTTGGCACTGACTGTTGCAAGCAATGGAAAAGCAATGGAAAAAAATCTCTTGCTGCAATGTTTTTTTCGTTCCCATGACAGAAATCCACAACGCCTTAAAAGCTGAATAATCAAAAAGAAACATGGAAAGAGGAAATTTGTCCATTTGACATTTAAATTTTTAATGCTTGTTTCAAATCAA
>JGI24022J15233_10007536_pt1 | contig 12004 bp, 10 predicted proteins | sample Ectturendosymbi2_FD_15233 | JGI IMG/M metagenome (IMG submission 15233)
GTACGATATATTCGTACCTAGATTTCGGCCTAAACCCAGCAGTTTTCGGTTGCGTTACCAACCCCGTAGCTCCTCCATAGATTGCGCTAGACAGCTGTTCAAGGGCTCAAATGGATCGGCCATTCTTCTAGTCTGCACTCGAAAAAAAGTGTTTTGGTTGGAGGTTGAGGATTTTTTGTGAGTGACGTCAGAAGTGAAGTAGTTTTGGGGTCATTTTGGCTCATGTTACCTGGCCTAGGGCACAACCGCTTGGCCAAAGTGTTTCGATGAAGTTTTCATTGGAAACTAGGTTAGAGTCCAAGTCTTTTGAGCCTTCAATCGACTTTCTTGCGTTTCTGGTTCAAAAGTTATGATATAAAATAAACAAATTAATTTTTAATTATCTAATTGGTTAATTAGTCAAATATTTTTACTACTTAGATCATAAATTTTGAACCTGAAACCCCAGCAGGTCATCCAAAGTATCAAAAGACTCGGATTGTAAACTAGTTTCCATACAAACTTCAGCGAAATACTACCAGCTAACGTTTTGAGCCCAGGGCCAGGTGAAGTCGGCCAAGGTGGCCTAAAAGTCCTCCACTTATGACGTAACTGAGAAAAAAACCCACCCACCAAGCAAAAAATTTTTTTTCGAGTGCAAGCTACAAGACTTGCCGCGTCTTTTGAGCCTTTAACCGGGTCTGTAGCGCTTACCGGACCGGAGGAATTCTCGCCCAATATCACGTGCGTTTACGGACGCCAAAATTGTTAGATACAACAAGTTATTGTACAAAAGACAAGTTCATTCATGCATTTGCAAAACAAATTGCTTGTTGTTTAGCAAACTTGAAACGTTTTTGAATCAAACTTCACTAAGCTTTATAAACAGTTCAAAATTGAAACAGAAAAGAATTCTAAAATTGGAACTGTTGCAATATCGGTAATTTTAACCAGTTTTCCTGGAAAAGCTTTCCAGAATTTGTTTCTCCACTAAAACATTTGTAGTAAAATAGAATAAAACGGATTTCACGCAACAGTCATTTTGAAAAAAAACAAACCTGCTCAGGTTTGCTCTTCGACGAAGTACAAGAAAATATAAGAATCAGAACAGCAATCAAAATCAGAAAGCAGACTGGAACGATCAAACCAAAAAAAAGAGAAAACTTCCGAAGAAAACAAGCGTGACGTTCTCTGTATTCGGATTCAGAAACGGTGGCTGGAAAAGTAAAGATAAACACCAGTAGAATTTACGACATTGCGAATAAATAATGGAATGATAAGTATTGCGAGCAACTACTGAGTTTGCAAATGTTATGAAGAAACAATTTTGTAGTTTAATGACAAAACAACGAAGTACTAAAAAAAGGTATCACTCTGCTTTTAGAAGGTTTTCCTCACCCCATTGCTCACCATTGTACTTGTTTATATATGACGCAGACAACGTATTGATCAGTACAAAAAGAAATGGTAAGCCGAATCCTACCAACATTTCAATGCATATTTTGCTTCCCGCGTCCTCGTACTTCCTCTGAAATTTTAAGCAGTGATTCAGGGCATGTAATGAAAAACAGCTAACTCATTCATGGAAAAAAGTAAAGAAACGCCACATGAAACTTGTGCAAACAAATTGATTTAATTTTTTTTTTAATCCCTACAATACTTTTAGGTAAATTTGAACAGTTTTAATTGGTTTTGTCAATTGGGTATATCATCTGCAAACTAATTGATATGTTTTATAGTCTGACCCTTATGAACAATCGAACACAATTAAAATAACTTTCTCAGTGTACCCCTGACACTGTATCGGCTTCGATATTTCTTGAACAGCCTTGCCAGGAACTCGAAAATTCGGACCATTTACAATAAACTGTGCGAATCTCACCTGTTGTGTCCAGCGGCTATTACAAATTGATAGCTGTAGCTACCAAACTGCGATCACTGCATTATTTATTTGGCATAACGGCTAACCCGCTTATTTGTAAACAGAAACTTTTTTTTTAATGTTACATCACAAATAGCATATGGTCATGATGAAGTACAAAACATTCAGACTCTCTTGGTGCGAACAGGTCTGCAATCAGATATTAAGTATTTAATTGTGTTCTCTGATTAGTATCATTGTATGAGAAATGTTCGAAGTTCACTCTGTCATCATTCGGAGCAATGGCAGGCCATGATAAGAAAAAGGTTAAGAATCACTGGGTTACGCAGAACACTGTGCAAGCAGTTTACTGTAAAAGAATAGACTACTTCATATGTGACGAAAGCCAAACTGCGTATCTTTGATAAAGCAAGAGCGATTTTACTAAAAAAACTTCAAGAGAGAAAATCACATCTGCATCTCTGTACAATTACAGTAGTTCAGGTACTCAATAGATGTATCATGCCGCGTGTCAAAGCAGGAAACGGGAGGAAACTCTTTGTTTTTGAAATACCTTCATATGTACCTGTTGATTATTGAGTCTACTCCAACAAGTAAGTCAAGTCATGTTTGCGTTGCAAGTACATAAAAAATAACTCAGTTCAAATAACAAAGCTTAAACAAACAGCACAGGTTGAGGAAAGACACCCGCAGCACTACCTTGAATATTTGATGTTTGTATTCAATGACTGCCAAATTTCAATAGTACAAATGGGGCACAAAACATGAGTTCAAAACAATAAATTAAAGAAATATACACTAAAAGGTATACGATTCAAAAGCATTCTACAAATCATATATATGTATATTTACATAAGACTCAAAGCCAAGCAAGTAGTTGCGATTTCACTTGGAGGGAAAAATATGCAATGGTAAAATTTTAATCTTATTAGAAATACACTTCCATGCAACAGGTTCTACATATTGCAACAGTTTTTGCCATAAATCTAACATGCTTATGATGAAAATGTTCTGAAATGTGTTGCCTTGTGCCATGATCATGCATGTTGTACAGTTTGAAAAAAAATTATCAAACGAAGAGGGCAGGATATTGGAATTATACTTCTACATGGACTTTGCCAAATTAGCGTAAGTCAGTACAAATCAGAAAATTTGATAATTTTAGGTAAATTGAAAATACTGTTTGCATTTTTTCCTCTAATGGTGAATGTCATGTATTTCAAAATTCGGTTCAGTATCACTTATACTTATTAAATAGCAGTCTTATAGGCTCGCCCCTATTCAATCATACAATATTGCAAATTGTACAGTATTGCGAATCTGCTTGTTTGTCACCTACACCTAATGCTTAGCCTTTTGTATCGATAGAATTATAGAAGTACTAATTACTGATGACTGTAAAGAATGGCTCATCGTGGAAGTAAAAACTGCTAGTGTGCATGTATGATCATCAACCAACTGGATATCACATGGGAATGACTGATGATGACGTAAATCAAGCTGAAAATCGCGTTTTTAGTGTCGGTTGAAAAAAACAAAAACATTTCAAGCGCGTCGCGTGCTCGTCTCTCTATTGACCACAAATGTATTGTAAACAAAGCAAGCCTAACGTAAGGATTCAAAACTACTGATGGAATTATTGTTTCCACTCCGAGTTGTAAAATGTTATTTAAATTCACGCCAACGTCACATTACACTCAGTGCCAGACCCTACTTTCACGGTGTAGCGCTTTAATTTAAAACGATATCAGTACAACCACAGTGATTACAAATCAAACTCTTACTTTAACGTTGCTATAATAGCAGGTGAGAACGATAATAAAACAATGATACCAGTTTTTTAGACTAACTTTTTTGCTTTTGCATTGCTGTGGTTTTTAACTGCTTGTTTGCTGGATAAGCTTTAACCTAACCACAGTTTGTTGTTCTTACAAACGTTCCTGATTTTGAGATATAGACATAAGATAGCACACGAAACAACAAAATTAAATGAAGTTGAATCTTGACCTATTGAGGGCAGAAAAAGTGCCAAACGCGATTCCGCGGGAAATGAAGTTAGTGAAGAAGAAGGAAGTACATGCTCCACTACCTGCATGCCACTTGCTACTGCTGCTGCTCTGAACGTGATATCGAGTTGTTTATAAAATCATCAAAAAAATTAACAGATGATGTAAAATACAATGTTCTTGTGAAGTGATGCACACCTTTACAAAGCTATGATTTCCAAAATGATGTGGAGAATTTTCATAATTTCCTCTATGTGTGGTTAGGCGCATAGTCACCGAGGCATAGTTATTCACCACAGTTGAAAAGAGAAATAGGCAAGTATTGTACTATTTTTCCGCTGAATATTACTCGTTGTCACACCGTACGTTTATAGTTACGTCTAGTACAAATTGTAAGCACTTTAATTGAATGTTCTAACAAACATGTGCCAACGAAGTGGCACAGAGATGCTCAAGTGGAAGTAACTACTTTTATGGCTATCACAAACAAACCAAAAAGGAGTGTTATCATTATAATTTGTTCTGCAGTTTCTTTCTTTAAAAAACACTTCTCTGTGCCAGTGCAGTTTTTGTTCTTCATGGGTTTCCCGGTATGGATTGGGTATTTTCTTTAAAAATTACAGAAATAATATTAAACCAACTCTAACTTGAGAAAAATTATCAACCGATACTAACAAATTATACGTACCCGATCGATGAAAAACTTTACTTTTGCTGCCATGATGCACAACCACACCCAAGAACAAAGAAATAGCCAGTGCCAAACAAAAGTGAATAATGTGCAGACAAATTCGTGCACCACTGCTTCCACAAAGGCCACAAAAATTATATTGGATAATGCCAAACACACAGTTGTGCTCATCATCGGCCGAGAAAGTTTTCGTTTTCGAAAAGATCTGCACAAGCACAAAAAGGAAATCGGCACTTCGAAAACCAAGTAAATTCAGAACAGATGACTTATGGTCCTCCGTGAACATCGAGGTTCATTTCTTTACCAGTTTAAAAAATTTCCAACACAAGATCAATTATTCATTTGTAAATTCTTACAAAATGTGATAAGATACCGTATTTGTTTTTTCAAATCATCTGGAGTAAATAAATGCAAACAAGTTAGCAAGGTAAACGAAGCAAGGAATTCTACTTTTTGAATTGAATGGAATTGGTTTCGTGCATGCTTACTCGTAAAAAAAGAATTTTTCCTGTCACACAGAAAAGAAAGATTTGGTAGCAAAAGTCAATTTGCAAAAAAAGTAGAGAGTCGTTATTCTAATCACTCAAAACTTTTGCTCAAAATCATACGATCAAACGACAATAGAACTGAAGAAGCTTCTGTACATTTCTCCCAAATTGTTCTTTCGCCATATAAAAGGTAAAATATCAAAATTAGCAAACCGTAGGTTATAATAATTTTTCAAAGGTATTCCTATGATGATTATCTAAACTTTCAATCAAAACACCAGCCTTTCATCCGCATCAATTAAGAAAGTTAATCAACTAGTTCCGTTCTTTGTTTCCTATGCCACCAGATGAGTTGAAACATTTTATGGGCGAAACCACTTTGTGCAAAGAAATAAATACAGTACTTTTGACATCCTGTTACAAAAACTACCGTTGAGGAAATCTGTTTCGTGAAAAATCTTTTATTTTAAAACAACTACTAATTTTGAAGCTTCACCGAGATCATCGACTTTTGGGAAGGAACGAATATCTTAACCATCCACCGAAACACTAATTCGAAGAGGCGGTAAACGTTCTTCCGTCATCTTCCGAGCTTCAAGGCAGTTTTGGCTAAATGTACCATACGTTGCAAATTGTTCATTAAAATGGTTAGCAGTTCTTAGTTTCAATTTGTCGCTCTTCAAAATGAGAATGCTTAATAGATTGACAGAAGTGTTTTTCGTTGATTGGCGAAGCACGTCCTGGTGGTTACATCCAAGGTAAACAGCGACCCAGAGGCCGATCAAAGAGCAGTTGACTTGATTACATCTCTGGCATGTCTCGGTCCCGTTTTGGTGTGGAGCCAGGACTATCTGAGATTGCTGAAAACCTGTGGTATTTCGAGTCCTTCTGTGCTGCTGCGTACGCGTTCCTCCAAAGAGGAAAAGCGAAAATGTGAGTAAAAAAATGAGTGTGCCATTGATGTTGCATTTAGAAACTTCTATTTAGTTTTTCAAAGATGAGATTTACACATACTTCCTTTTTTGTTGATACAATATTAGTGAAACGATTGTTGCAAAACTTCGCAAACATAATTCTAAATTAGCTGAAGCTTCGCATATGTGCAATGCGTTAATTTTTCATAGACAGCATTCATAAATTGAATTAACTCGCAAAAAACATCTGCAACATTTTGAAATGTAAACAACAAGATAACATATAAAGAAACAGAAACCCAAGATGTTTCAATCTGCGCATTACACGCATATGGAAATCATGTATGCTCTTAGCAACTTCTTGAAAAGAGCTTTCTTTTAAAATGTTTATTTCCAAAATACGGTTTGTATTTGGAAAACTCCAGCATGTCACACTCAAGATTGCATTTCCTACCTCAGAGAAACTTTTGCTGAAGATTGAAGCATCTTGAGTTTCTGTTTCGTTTAGACTTTAATGCTTATGCTACTCGAGGTTTGGTAACAAACACGTAAGGCATTTGTTTGTGCCTAGAGCAGGGGTCTCCAAATTTTTTTGTTCGAGGGCCACATAAGCTGTTACTCAACAGTCCGAGGGCCACATAAGCTGTTACTCAACAGTCCGAGGGCCGGACATCTCACAAAATGTGATTGTTTCAGGAAATGTTTCTGCCAAATCAACAAATTTTCCTTTGTTATATTGTTTTTGCTCATTGGCAAAATGTCTACGCGGGCCGGATGAAATGGCTTCGCGGGCCGGATTTGGCCCGCGGGCCGTAGTTTGGTGACCCCTGGCCTAGAGGAACAAAATGCAAATTTCTTACTGAATTTCCAGGAATCACCGAAATTCCAAGGACCAGGTGTTTTCCAAAAATATGTTTAATTTTGCGCTTACATGTTTTTCGATAAAAATAAAACCACTCAAAAATATTGAAAAGAGGGTAGCGGGAAGCATATCTCTCATAACGTTTTTCAACAAGAAAAAAACGTGACACTCCAATGCTAAGCCACAATCTTCTCGTCTATCTGAAATCATTTCAAGTTCAAGAGCATGTCATATACTTACCGGATTAGCAGGTAAAGAATAAAGGTGAACAAAAAAAGAATCCCAGTCACTGCGCATGAAAACTCGCTTTCGACCGGGAGGTCAAAGTTTTCTAGGTCGACACGTTTCCGCTGTCAAAGAAGTGTTCAGTTTAATTCCAAAGAAAAAACATCAAGCAATGTATTTGCTTCTGCTTATATTGTTCTTACACGTGCTGCCGTTTCACTTGAAAATTTGAATTCGGACAAAATGTGAATAGACAAAATGGAATAAAGCATCCCAAAAACTAACTAACGGATCGAAGCCAATCAAATGTATCACGATGAACTATTGAAACCTTCAAAGCACAGCACCACAATAAAATCACTGCGGCGCATACATTTTTTTCTTTTATTTTGTTAACGTTTTTCTGTCCCACGGTAAGTTGTGTGATATATGGCTGAGTTTGTGGTGTTCGTCGTCGCGTGAGCATTTACATATGGAGGGTGAGATTGCTAGATTTTCAATTTACAATATCTTCGTTACGTTGGTACCCCCGAGTGTAATCCTAGGTGGCCTGCTGTATTTGATCAGTGTTAAAAGAGCTCTTATTCAGCACATGTTATAATGGAATCAGCAGAGAAGTGTTAGTAAGTTGACTTTGTTGCTTGTTGAATTGCAGTAGATAATGCAGGGATTTCTTACTGTAGACACTTCGAGTTTCATTTCAATTCTTGCGCTGAAGCGGATATTGTCACAAAAGTGCAAGCTTGCCTTTATCGCAATTCATCTATCAGTGCGTGCCGTGTGTACTTACAGTATTGGCACATATGAACGGAATTGAACATATTATCGGAACTGTAAACGAAATTTGTGACTTTTAGATACAAGCATTGAGAAATTGCTTTGCAATCCGGTACTGCAACATAGCAGGTGGAAGGTTAATAGGTCTGGGACGTAACGGGTACATGCAGCAAGCACACATATTGTCGTCGACTTCATCAAAAAACAATATTTGATAGGTTTTCAAAATTTGAAAGAAATATATTATTTAAAGGAATTTTGGTTTTGGTTTGAACGCGTTTGAGTTGATGAGTCCGATATTAAAAATCTAAAGGTACAATTCTCTCATTTTTCACTCATCAAAAGATTACAACTGTTAAATTAGAACTCCAATATGAAACTTAGTGTTCAACTGCAGTGAGAAATCCACATAAAGAGACAGTGCGCTTTCCAGTGTTTTGTGTGAGCAGAAAAAAGCAAGCACCCTATTTGCACAAGTATCGAACCGTTATTATTCCATAAGTTCCGAAAGAATTGCATCGGCAGTATATTGTTGTTGTCTTTACTCCACCGAGCCTGCATGCAGCAGTTGTCCATGTTGATCCATTCCACGATGCACATATTGGTGATACCAGACACACCTAAGTAACCAGTCATATTTGATGTTTTTGACGATAAACTATCCTCAATTCCAACTTCTAATTAATTAGAAAAAGCGTTTGCAACACTGCCCCTTCACAAATGAACAAACAACTTCAATGAAAGAAATGTAAAAAGGTTGTGTGAACAAATCGAGAAACATTAGAGAGATAGTGCGAGATGAATGCAAAATTGAAGCAATTTCCTGAAAAGTGATTTCTTGGTTAATTCTTTTGATTGCCGGCATCTTCGACGATACACGTTATCTTGCATATTCACTTTGGGGTCCACGATTGGTACTATAAATTGCCCTTCACTGCACAATTGAACAAATACCTTTAAACTCTTGATGTTAGGCTTACGATATGTTGCGCAAGGATTGGGATACTCGAAAATAATATCATGCGGTAGCTTCGTTAGGATTGCCACAGAAGATGACGCCTGCACCGTAATCACCTGCAAATTGAAAAAATTGAAGATATTTTTGTCTGATTAGAAAGTTAAATCAGATGAAAGCCGTCACCCTTACCTCAACCGGCACATTAACTCCTGGAAACAAAGCGGAATTTCTGTACAAAATAAAGCGTACAACGTCTGAATTTGACGTAGATAAGGCGTTAGTGCTTGTAACTGCACGTTTGATCAGTCGTACTGCTGGAGGGAAAATTGAGTTTAAAAGTTTTGCTGTAAGAACGATTGTTGTGGGCTTGTAAGTAGCGTTTGACTTCATATAAGTCGATGTTTTGTAGATTAGATCCAAGTACGAGATTCTACTTGCCGGTCGAACAACCTGAAATAAAGGAGAGTGTGGCAGCAAATGTGACTTTCAGAACATCGTTGGGAGTTGTTTGAAAGCTTACCTTTAGCATCAAGTTAGCACGATCTATTGTTAACGAGCCATTTTGAGCAACTAGAGAAGAGAGTGGAACAACTTTCGCTAAAGTCTCTACATCTTTAACAAGTTCTTTCTTCTTTTCTGTGCTGTATGAAGGTAAAGGGAAGAAATTGAGGTTAAAAAACGACGATTTGATAGTTATGTACAAAACAATATCTAGTGGATGATCTGCATAAGAAAAGTTATAATCTCTTGCAAATGTTCTCATCAAATAATACAAAAAGTTTCCGTAGATTAGATAGAATCAGTAATTAAAACGGAATTTTCTTTGGTCTTGTCTTTGGATTGCGATTAAAAACGAATGGCTGCATACAAAGCGTCTGTAACAAACTGACAAACCACAATAACTGTGCAGCCTTGGCGCTACAGGAATTGAGACAAAGCATTGTCTAAGATGTTCCTCATGCTTAAAAGTCATCAGTCTATAAGCAGCATAATAAATACTTACTTGATGTTCACGTAAGTGCTGTTTGTTGATAGCTTTATCGTTTCCATGATATTGCTCATTAAAAGTAGGATGTCACTGATAAGGTTTGTCCCAACCTAAACATATATGTTAACGTTTCTATGTCTTTGAAAAAAAAAGAAATGACAGAATTCCACCACCCACCTAAAGTATGGAAACATTATGTAGACCAAGGGTTCCCAAACTGGCGTACATGTACCCCCAGGGGTACATTTGCCTATCCGAAGGGGTACATTAAAGTTTATCAATGAAAGAGCAAAACATATTTGCATATAATTTATTTCCAAATATTTACACAAAAATCAGTAAATATCCTTTTCAAAAATCATATGCTTATTGTTAAATATATCTATGAATAATCATGATAAAATGTATTGTCATAGGAATTCTTAAGGGTACCTGTGGATCTGTCGAAATTATGAAGGGGTACATACTTATCTGTTGAAATGCTGAAGGGGTACTTTCTCATCTGTCGGAATCCTGAAGGGGTACATGGTAAGAGAAAGGTTGGGAACCCCTGATGTAGACGATACGTTTGTTGTTATAAAACGGGAGTATTGCAGCAATTTTTCAATATTTTAAATGGCATTGAACCCACTGTTCAATTTACAAAAGAATCTGAAAGTGATGGAGTTCTGGCGTTTCCTGGATGTGAAATATTTGTCTGATGTGCCAATTGAGCTAGATTTTCTCGTCAAGCACAATGTGCTTTTATTACATTTCGTAGTCCAATTTATTTTCCCAGATAGTCTAATTCAGTGATTTCTTAAAAGTCCCTAAAATTTTTGGAAAGAGTTTAATATATTAAATTGTTATTATTGCTATTAAAATGTTTGATTGGTCAATCCAAGTGCCATCTTTGTAACAATGAAACCTGGATTTTTTGTCTTGGCTTTTACCTGTTGATTGCCTGAGCCATTGTATGATGTTAGAGCGGCGGTGAATCCGGCGATTATAGTTTCCACTCTTTGCTGATTGAGACCCATTTTCGCCAACATCAGTAAAGTTTTAGAGGAACTGTCCGCTTTTGATGGAGAACTTCGCATTGTCGAGACAAACTACATCAAAAACGTAAAAACAAAATGTGTTGATCTGCAGCAAATTATTGAAAGATATGGTAAATTTATATTGTTTGCACAAAACAAATTTACCCAGTGAAAAGGAAAACGTTTGCTATCAAAGAAACGTAGAGTTTTCTTTTATATCAAATTGTCATTTCCAAATAGAACAAGCAGACTGCTATGTATAACTTTTTGGCTGCCGACATCTCATTTTTGTGATACATTACTATTTGAATAATACAGGATATAGTGTTGTATAGTGTTGTAATAGTGTGCGTAATAACTTAATACTGTATCAAACAATACGCAACTTGCTGCTGAATACCAATCCATTGATGTTGGATATAAAGAAACCAGGCAGGATGTCAAGTTCAAAAAAAAAGAAAAAATTCAATCAACTCTGGCATGGTATCAAGCAATTGAAAGAAACAATGCTCATTCAGAATGAAAAGCTGGACAAGCTAACTAATATCACACAAAATCTTGAGAACAAGCTGAATGGAATACAAAAAAAGATGGTTGAATATGAAAATAAGTTGAATCAGCTTGAAGAAAAAAAACAACAACTACGCGATGAGATGGTTCAGAAAACAAATCTGCTTGTCTTCCAACTTGACAGACAAGAACAGTACATAAGAAGAGAAAAATATTTTTATTTATGGAGTAGAAGAAAATAAAGAAGACAACGATGATGGGGAAAAAGTCCTGTTCACAATAGCAGATGAGCTCGAAATCGATGTCGAAGATAATGAAATACAGAGAGTACAGCAACTTGGACAAAAAAGAAGAAACAATAAGAATCCACGCCCAATCATTGCAAGATTTGTGTTATACAAAAAAAGAAACGAGTTTCTTACTAACAAACGGGAACTCAAAAACATTGAAGGAAGACAGCACGTCTTCGTTTGTGAAGATCTCACACCTCTACGGTACAAGCTACTGAAGTACATGCAACAATCCTGTTTTGATACCTTTACCTCGTGCCACACTCGAAATGGCAATACAAAAGCTAAGCTCAAGACATCTGAAAAATGGGCCAACCGTCACTTCACCTGATGATCTCTTCAAACACGGAATTGATGTTGATTATAAACAGATGGGCTGTGGCGAAATACTTAACAACTAACTCTACCGCAAAGA
>JGI24022J15233_10007540_pt1 | contig 12001 bp, 4 predicted proteins | sample Ectturendosymbi2_FD_15233 | JGI IMG/M metagenome (IMG submission 15233)
CTGCGTCTTGCGGCACCGTGAGAGTTAGTTCCTTCCTCTGGCAGTCGACATGGTTCCTGTAGTGCATTAAAATGGTTCGCATCGCGCATACTTCACGGTTAGCTACAATTTGCGCATACAATTTCAATACACACAATCAAATCACATTCAGTTTGCAGTTTCCAATTTCTAACTCATTAAGTAATATTCATGTTATGGTTCAAAGATACAATAACACAAGTATGCACAAAGGCGACGAAGTCGAAACAATCAGAAAATGTTTTAAACAGGAAATATTATTAATTGCAAACAGTTATGCGCTGTCTGAATCATCGTAAAGTCATAAAATCAGCACCCAGTGATTTCTGGAAAGCTTACTGGAAGCCAGGGCCTTTTCATTGTATTAGGTTCTTTGTTTCCACAATTGTGAAAAATTTTCATGTGGCTGTGGACCATTACCTTTGCTTCGTATACAACTTTGGGTTAACCTTAGCGGTAATCTGCCTATGATGAAGTCGAATTTGGTCACATTTTCTTGACATCATTGAAGCCATATTTCTAAATTACGGCACTCGCAGCATATTTGCAGAATTTGAAAGCTGTTAGAAATAGGAATAGATTGCACAGCTCCGAACTGTTGTCCAATGGCAGTATACGGATAAGTAATTCAAAGAGAAGACAATAAATGTACAACGGTTTATGGAAGTGTTCACAACTTTTTTATACTACCGGCATCCTACAGAAGAGTTAGATATTTTGCAGTACCATTGTGGAAACCACAATACGTTTGCCAAGAGGTCTGCGTATGCTGAAAATGAAGTACAAATAGCTCGCTGCACCCCGAAGTATTACAAATGGCATCCCGGTTGGAAACACTGGCTTATGAATGACAACAAGCACATACGATTTCTGCGATAATCAATGACTTCCAACTTGATATATGTTTTTCAATTTGTGTTTACAAATATCTCCAATATCTATAAGCCAAGTTTTTTAATTAGAAATGAATAAATGAAAACACAAGTTGCGTGTAAGAACTACAAAATGCGCAGTTGTTAGATAATTACTTTCACTAAAACATTAAACTATCCGGGGTCGTATGTGAAGCAACCTACAGAACAGAAACTTATTTTACTCAGACCCAAATACCTGTCACTTTGCAAAAAATTTGCATTCCGAGTCGCACTTTTTGAATGGCTTGCTAGAACTGGATTGGTTGCTTGAGCAGCAGCCATGCGCATAGCTAAAGTAGTCGTAGTCCACTCATTGGCAAAGCATACTGCACTACCACTTGATGTCTCAGTGCACACAACCGCCTCATCGATTCCAACAGCAACGGCAAAGAGGAAATTTTGACTAAATGCCTCTGTCTACGTCGCTGAACAAACTTTTGGTTTTGGCAGGCATCCAATCTACTAATGTTCGCTATAAAAGAGCCAAACAGTCTATTGCATGCCGTGCTTTGGATCCCGGGCACGTCTATTAAGTCCACCTGATGCGACGTAGCAGAAGCTACGATCGAGACACCCATTTGTGAAGTGGCAGATCCAGGGGGGAATTTGGGGATAACTGCACCTCAAAAAGACTGTGGCGTCCTGTTGAATGGCGCCCTTTTACTGTAGGTCTAATATAAATGGGCCCCATCGTCGACCGTTTCGACGTAGAAACAAATATTAATAGATACTTTAAAGTCTAAACTAAACACTGCTTTACACTTCGTTGAACTGCAGTATATACGTGTCCGATTTTTATCTAGCCTCTTATTGAATAGTATCAACAAAGATATTCTTTCGTAATTATACTACTGTTCCCTTATAAGGCTTATATCTTTACCCCGTGATCAATCCCCAGCGTTGCTCAGGTAATCACAAGAGCAATCGCTTTCACTAGGACAGCACGGTTCTCGATTTTCAGCTGGGGTCTGTCAAAGTGGTCTGTTTTTGTTCCATTTTTATTTCTTTAATGCCTGATGGCAGTCTTGGAAAGTAAAGCAGTAGGGAAATAGGAATGCAATTTGGAAAATTCATGACTGACCCTTGATACTAGCAAACTCATAGGCAGTTTCTGCAGGCAACTGGCCATTTACTGTATATCAAGTTCTGCAACTGGAAATTTATAGAAGCTTTTGAACGCAACTAATTTCCTGGCAAAACTAGTAAGTTATCTGGTCCTCTGGTACTGCAATTACGGAAAAAATCCGGAAATTCCTAATTTACTTTGAAACGATAACTCTGCTATTGGCGCTGGTTTTTCAGTGTACTGTATATCAGGAAATAGCACAATCCGTAGTAAACATTTATGCTGTGATATAAAGTTGGCTTAGATAACGAAACGACCAACTGTATGTATTGTGGTCTGTCAATTCCGCAGCCAATACATCAACAGTGTTCTTACTAATTCTGCAGCTTGTGAAAAACGGGGTCTACCTTTGTGGACACGTTTTAAAAGTTTGGTGAATTAATGATGTAAGGCGCATTAAATTGTGGTGATTCCCTGTAAAATCGCGCAGTTCAACCGGTAAAAATAGTCGCTTTCTTGGCCAACATGAGGTAAACACTTTTGTGTGATACGCAACGATTGTAATAGAGAATATGGGTTATTTAAGAAGTGAATCATTTTGGCGCACCCTTATATGACTGCCCCCCAAACACGTGGTCTAGATCCGACACTGCATTTAAGCCTGATACGAAGGAGCTATGTTCAATACCATTCCCATCGACAATAGTGCTGCAAACTGGGCGGACCAAATCTGTACCACTGGGGAGCAGCAACTTGCTTGATTTAGCACATTTTCCATTTCTGAGATTCTCTTGTTTACGCAGCAATAAGAAAAGGATAAAAATTACATAAATGTTTTAACACCAAGTCGAAAATAATCCGATGAGTCGCATAATGAAAATAACGTCCAAAGAAAAAGATGTAAGCGACATTTTGTGAATGTTTTGGTAACTGCTCCATCATCAGTACATTTGTATATTGAACTGCAGTGATCTTGCAGTCAGATGAGTATTTTTGTAAAAAAAACATGAAGCAAACTTGATTGAAAGTAACAAACTTCTATTTCTATCAAAAACGTTGGAATCGAGTGATGTTAACTTCTACCAAATGCTTAGCATATTGTCTGTGATACCAGTTACTTTGTATGACCCATTGGTAAAATATTTTACTGCTAAGTATTTTCCATTAAAGAAGTTAATTTACTGAAGCCCCAAAAGCAGTAAAATTGTTGTGAAAACGTAAAGTGAAAGTAGTGTTTTTGTGTTGATGTACATCTTAAGACAGGGATGGGCGTTTAGCGGCCCGCGGTCCACATGTGGTCCACCACACTGTTTTCAGTAACTCGTGGAAGCATTCAGGAAAACTATTCAAAACTGAAATTTCCTCCAACTTATCACAGTAAATGTTAGTGCTGAGGCTAACTTAAACCGAGTCTTATTTCTATTTCTATTAGAAGGTATGACCCTCCACTAAACGCGGCCTTCTCAATGTGGCCCCCAAGCCAAATGAATTGCCCACACTTACCGTAAGAGACTTTGCACATTACCATAGAACCTGAACTGAGTAGAATGCAAGTTTTTTCTAACAGACTAATGTTTTTAAACGATGCTTTGGTAGTCAGCAGGGTTGCGGAGTCAGAGGTAAAATATCCGACTCCAATCCCTTCAAAATTTCCGACTCCGACCTTTCCAAAATTCCCCCTCTATCTCCAGACTCGAACTCCTTAACATGGAGGGAATGAAGATTGGCTGTTGATAATTTTGTAGCAATTAGCAATCAATGGAAATCGTGGTGTACAGCAAGAAATCTCCGTTTCAACAAAAGTTTCAAAAGAAATTGTACCATTTCAACAGGAATTTCCAACTTAGGAGTATGATGTAAAAAATGATCGAATTGGACATTCGAAGTCGGAGTCGGACAAAAAAATCCTACTTCGTCACCGACTCCCAGTGTTGTTATGAATCCGACTCCGATTTCACCCAAAAACCTCCGACTCTATACGACTCTGGCTCCGCAACCCTGGTAGTCACTCCACAGCTAAACCACCACCTGCAGAAGCTTGACTTCTGAAACGTGTCGTAGAAAATTAGTTGTGAATATTGCTGGGTTTGTGTGGTTCATATTGTTCGAGCACATGAAATGTTTACACAACATTGGATTTTTTAAGCCTATCTAAACAGCAAATTTTGTCCTTGCGAAAATGAGGTATTTTTTGTTTCGGGATCGCATTTCATTATTTTTCAAATTTGAAATCTGCACTCTACTCTGTTGCGGCAAGGTTTTCATAATAAAACTGTCTCTGTGACCATTGTGTTCAAAAAACATTCTAGTTTTTAGCTGTAATTTCTGTGGTTGCTTTTGGGTGATGAACCTCTTAACATGACTGTAATGATTGTACGTCATTCATACTGCTAATTGTTGTGGTCTGATTAACAACACGCCATCTATACGTACTTGTTGCAGCGCCTCTCAGTTAATTTACTTCATCTGACGGAATTTTCAGCAATACAGTCCTAGCTCAAATGAAACTAACTTAGTATATTTCTATTTGAATAATATCTGATGATGCCTACTTCGTAGGCGAAATGTACAGTATACTCTGTTAGATCTAAGTGTCTAATTCTTTGCTGGAAAAGGATTCATTTCGATAGACAGGCAGTGAACTTACATTATTTTTAACCTTTTACGTTTGATCTGAGAACTTGTTCACGCAACATATATTTAAAACTGAAAACGGGGTTTAGCAGTTTTCTACTTTGTATTAATTGACAGTTTTTGCAGTGTGCACTCTGTTTTCACAGAAAATACAATACAACAAAGCAGAATCACAATTTAGATCATGATTTTACAAAATGTAAACAATATGCTTTGGAGGCAAAGGTCCTGAAGAATTTATATGATTCAAAAATCCGATTCGTACAAATGAATCACTTCAGAAATTCAGTGCAGTTTAAAACACATTCCCTCTTGCATTTAGGTTCCATAATACAAAGTTTGCTTTGTTCCAATGGAGGAAGTTTTCCCTTCATAATTCATCCATGGCCACTATGTTCATTTAACATTCAATTAATCTTCGTTTCCCGTTTGAATAACAGAGTGAAGTGATTGGCAGTTATAAGCAGTGAAAGAATTATCAACATTGACGTCAATTTCCTTCATGGTGAAGTTGCTTGTAGCAGTTCCATCTGCAGTAAGACACGTCAAAGCTCAGATGCTATTCGTGGCACGTGGCATTAAGACAAAATGTTTGCAACTTGCATTGCGTAACAAGGCCTTAAGTCTCTGATGCTTTCATTTCCAAAACTCTCGACCCGTACTAAAAATTATACTTTTTTTCACTCTGAATGTAATTTTGTAAAACTTTGACACAAGTATTATAAGAATAAGAACTCAATGGGCTATTATCGCTGTCCTAAATTATGGCAAGTACTGCGTAATTAGATTGCGATTTTAAACAATTGTTTGTCTAAAAGTGTCACCTAGCGGTCGTGATTTACGTAGGCTGTAGAGAGGAGCTTTATGCACAGGATATCCAAAACTACAATTAGTCAAAATCATACAAACCTCGCTTACAGAAGCAGTAAAACACCTTTGGAAGCAAATATAATATTTGGGTCATTATGAAAATGGATACAGTCATGAAATATAGTTAGAGCTGAATTCACATTTATGTAATATACCAATGAAAAAAACTTTTAACTAAATACAAAAACAGTTAAAAAACATACGCTTAGCAAGTCATTTCTGTTTAGAGATATTTATAAGCAGAAGCAAAAACCAATCATGCTGCTTTATTGTTGGGCTTGCCAACTAACAATCATTGAATGTGTCCCTGTGTGCGGCTTAACCAACGATGTTTTTAACAATAAAGATACGCTGGCAATGAATGACGCATATAAAAGTTTATCAAGATTACAGGAACGTTATGGTTGTTACATGTTTATCTAAATCATTCTTTGTTGCAATGTAAAGTACATGTGTTCACACTTTAAAAACATAAATTTTATCAAATTCCAATTGTTCCTGATGATGGAAGACACTATCATGAGGGACACACGGAGACAGTGATTTTACCTAAGTGCTTTATAGTCCCAATTATGAGAAAGAAAAACTGAGCAGCAACATTTCCGATAGAAGCGTTAAAGTACGATTGCTACCTCGCTCGGTTTCTTGCATTTGAATACTTACATTAATGCTTACGTATGGGGCACCGTTCGCAAAAATATTATATCTAACAGCTTCAGCACAAAAATTGCTATCTCTGCACATATTTAGCAATCTCTGCTCAGAGATAACTATCTTTGCACGCATTTAGCTATCTCTGTGCAGAGATACTCTCTGTGGGCATTTAGCTATCTCTGTGCAGAGATAGCTATCTCTGCGCGCATTTAGCTATCTCTGCACAGAGACAACTATCTCTGTGCGCATTTAGCTATCTCTGCACAGAGATAGCTATCTCCGCGCATTTAGCTGTCTCTGCGCAGAGATAGCTATATCAGCGTGCATTGAGCTACATCTGCACAGAGATAGCTCTCTCTGCGTGCATTTAGCTATCTCTGCACAGAGATAACTCTCTATGCGTGCATTTAGCTATCTCTGCGCAGATATAGGTATATCTGTGCGCACTTAGCTATCTCTGCACGCATTTAGCTATCTGTGCACGTATATAGATAAATCTGCATGCATATATAGTGCTGAAGCGTGTCGGAGGAAAACATGGTATCCTCTCGGAAGAAAAACTTGGTGTTCTGTTTCAGTTATCCAGACAAAAGCTAGTCTACTGGAAGGCATGAATTCCCTGGCGTCATATAAAGCTTGGTGGTTTCAGGTCTAAATTATGCTGGTTTGATCATAACATTGGTTTGTGCAGACGATGGGCTACAGTAAACTTGTTGTGGTGGTCTCAGTGTTATTGCCATTTTTTGTTTAATGTTTCAGAGAATCTCGTCAAATCTGACCATTCCAACTGTTCTCACCAGGCGCAGCTCACTGCCTCTCAGCACCTTCAGGTGCACAAAGAGAATGCTCTCACAGGAAGTGATGTGTGTTGCCAACGTTATTTTCGGGCAAGAAGGCCTAACCGAGCAGTTCCTTTCGATGCGCTTTTTCTGGCAGCGTTATTCACTTTACAAAACGGTGCTCGTCTCCAAGCGAGCACTTCGCTTTCAACGTACTTTTTCTGTGAGAGCATTCTCTTTGTGCACCTGAAGGCACTGAGAGGCGGTGAGCTGCGCCTGATGAGAACAGTTGGAATGGTCAGACTTGACGAGATCCTCTTTGAAACTTTAAGCCAAAAATTGGCACTAACACTGAGACCACCACCACAAATTTACTGTAGCCCATCGTCTGCACAATCCAATGTTATTATCAAACCAGTGTAATTTGGACCTGGAGCCACCTAGCTTTATATGATGCCAGGGAATTCGTGCCTTGCAGAAGCCTAGCTTTTGTCTGGATTACTGAAGCAGAACACCAAGTTTTACTTCAGACAGGATACAATGTTTTCCTCTGACACGCTTCAGTGCTATATATGCATGCAGATTAAATTATATATGTGCAGAGATAGCTAAATGCGCGCAGAGATAGCTAAATATGCGCAGAAATAGCAGTTTTTGTGCTAAATCTGTCAGATATAATATTTTTACGAACGGCGCCCCATACTTGCGGACGTTTTGATGACTTATGGTCTGCATTCTGGTGATGTATAGAACCAGATGAAGAATTTGCTTTTATCTCTTTACATAATTTGTTATTTCAGCATCAGATTTATTGCTCCATTTAAATTCACCAATTGCTTTTCCGTGTAGATATTGTGCATTTTTCATATTGCCAGGTATTTACAATTTCAAAAGTCGGTTGAAAACCAAAAAACAAACGGTGTGAGTGACGTAATTCAACTCGTCGTTTGGGTAATTAAACGTTTTTAGCGACCGTGCCACCTCAGTTAATTTCATTCTGCAGAGTAGATTTGAAGTGAACCTATCGTTGTGAACTTCAACATTTGTCCATTTAAATAATCATGTCACATCAAAATGGAGAATTTATGTTACATGCGATAAAACGTATGGTAATGATTTGAAATGATTTGTTACATTTCACATGCAATTACAGCATTTTTGCAGTTTGATAGCATGTAAAATGCGTTAACATAAAATAAAAACCTTGGGCCTATCAAGACTTGTAAAAGATGCATGAAACGTATAGAGAATTGAAGTTGAGGATCTCTTAGCACACTAGAAAACAAATCAGTTAGAAAGCTACTTATACTTTTTGCACGTGAGAATTTCTGATTTTGCCTCCCATTTAGCTTGAAGTTTCCTCACGATAGTCTTCCTTATTCCAAGTTTTAAGCTTTCCTTCCTGCAGAAGATGCCAAAGAAGTTAGAATTAAATTCCAGTGAAAGACACGTCGTGTTTACTTTATGGAATAGCCTGGACAAGCGCAATCGCACTAAGATTTTATCAAAAATACTCAAGATTATCATCTGGAAAGAAGTCTAAAGCCAAAATAAATGAAAAGGTTTGTAAGTTCATTCTTTCAAAACGCAAAACTTTCGTTAGTCTATGACTCTAATTATATGCACAGTACACTTCAATTGAAAGCAACCACAACCAAGCTTTTTATGACATCGACCACAAGTAAGCTAGTTTCAAACACTGAAAAGCAAAATGTTTACTTCTTCGTGTGATGTGAGGACTGAAACATGAAATGAGGCAGATGTGTCATCCTCCAATCCACTTTTATCACTCCTTAGTTGCATATTCCCTCTGTTTCCCATCTCATCAATTTCGGAAAAATCAGAACGGCACTTAATTTTGGGCATTGCGTACTCCAATTCCCACATGAAATGTCTCTCCACAGTTTTGTTTCCAACAACCCATTCGATTTTTTTGTTGAGCTGAATATATTAAAGCATATTTTGTAAAATAAACCAACCCAGCTGTCGCCCACAATGGTAAAGATGATTTGTTGCAAGAAATTATCACGTTCACGGATGAACTTTAGGATTTATAGGCTGTTGCTGCTAGCGTTGCACTTAAATTAGGAATGAGTAAGAAAATGTTGGTAAAACTCACATACAATCATCTAAAATGCAAGTTTGATCTTCTATTTGCCAATGATAAAAAAACTCCGAACCTTTGAGAAAATAAGTGGCTGGGGTTTTGTTGTTTGTTCATGCAATATTCAATCGAGAATTCATTTCTTCGGTTAAATTTATTATTAGTCACCAAAATGCCTACTAGTTGCCGTGTCATCTACGGCTTCTTAGCTTCGATAGTCTTGGTTTATGCTCAACTGATCTGTGGTGAGGCTGGGTAAAATAAATTTCATGTAAGTATATCTGCGGTAAAGTTCTTGGTTTGAAGTAGCCTAGTGGCTGCGCTGTAGATAAGAAAAAAATAATTAGGAATTCCGGGTTAAGCTTGACTTATTATTATCCAGATCTTTCTTGCAGAAACGACAAAGTAGTAGCAGGATAGGTTTTGATAGAAATTTTAGTGAAGAAATTGTGATGAGCACGAAGACTAGTTTCATCAAGTGAATTTTCCCCTTACCTAGCCCCATGTATGAGTAATTTTTTCGAAGTATTTACTTTTTCAAACGTTTTCAAGCAGAAAATACTTTTATAAGCTTCTGCAAACTTTTTTGGTTTAAGCAATATTGTTTTCGGCGACTACATCGAACCAACATGAACCGCGTTTCACTAAATGCACTCTTGTTTTGGCGGCATTTTTCAACTTTATACAAACGTTTCTCAAATATTTTGTTCACCTTATTATGTAGTTTTCATGTTTTCATTTATATGTGAATTTTTTTCATATTTTCCATTTATATACCCGCCTCAACGTTCTGCAACCTTAACCAGACATCACAAAGATTGCTTTTGTCACGAAATGCCAGTGCAGGCTGGATTTTTCCAATTAAATTTAACTTGTTGGTGGACATACCGTGCACTTTCATTCTTTATTTTGCGTTTTGAGGTGTAGTATGTCATAAAAAATGAATTCTGTTGAAAAGAATCTGATCAAACTTCTAGCAGTCATTTTTAGCGTCACTTTGTTTTCACACGTATGCTTTAAATCTCTATTCCGCTTTCAGTTCTTATATTTCCGAAGCTGCCAAATATATGGTGCTGGGTAAGGGGAAATCCCCACCTGCTTTTCTTGCTCATCACAAGTTTCACAGAAATCTATAACGAAATCCTCTCCTTTTGCTACGTACCACATTGTATGTGCAGGATGGCAACGCGGGGGCAAGAGGGACACAAATTCCCGGGCGCCCAGCCACTATGGGGGCGCCAAATCACTGCGTGGGGCGCGAAAGTCACGACAATATCATAAGCACTTTATTCAATACAGTACATCTGCTTCCGAACGTGGGGGCGCCAAACTTGCTTCTTGCCCCGGGCGCCATCTAACCTTGTTACGCCCCTGTGTATACGTGTGTAAATTCAGGAATCAATTAGTTTCAAGCAAACAAAGCGTACATTACCTTTATCGCTCTTTCTATCGTTTTGTATATTTCATCATTGCTTGAATGCTGTTTTAAATACTCTTTTGTTCCTGGTAAGAGAACGAAGATCAGTTGAGAACAGGAATGAATCATCGCCCGGAAAGCCTGCAATCATATGGATTTCGTATAGCTTTGCTATTCATTGATTGAAAAACAGGCATACTTCAAATAGTGCATATCAGCTTCTGCAGAATAAATGCATAAACGTCTAATAAGCCGGCTTCTTATCTACAAAATATATCGGTTTTTGCAGATATAACAGATTCTACTGGTGTGAGTTTTGGTCAGGACTGAGTGGAGTCGGAGTCGGAAGGATTTTCAACTTGAGGAATCGGAGTCGCAGAAAATTGGAACGACTCCGACTCCGGGCAGACTTTTTGCTCACCAATTGTGACTGTTTGTGCCTCAAACGTGCGTAAGCGCCACTTTTGGCAATTTAAGCAGCTTAACGTTTCAACAAGAGATGATCATGGCTATTCAGACAGGCTGCAGCGCACCAACTTGCATACCTACACTCAGGGGCCATTCCAGATCAGCAGCGTCCCTTGGGCTCATCACGCAACCTACACTGAGTGAATGCAACCATTCGGGGCTTGTATCACTGAAATTTCCATTTGCTCATTCTGGCTGGCACTATCGTTGCTATGTGACGTTGGTTACGCAACAATGAATTAGAAGTTCTCATGGGAACTCGTCCATTGTTACGTAACGCACGTCGCAGAACATTGATAACGCCAGTTGATCCTCTGCGTCTTAGGCTCATTCACATTAACCCGAGTTACCGGACAGTTTATCGTTCGTTTTAAATTATTCTCGAATGGGTACTGTCTATTGGATTGGAATTCAAATCCAATGTTCTATGCAAATCCATTGCTTCAAAAAAACAATCAATCTGATATGAATTAAATTTAAAAAAATATTTAATTGCAGAGGGCAGCTCGCGCTCCAATGGATGAGCCCGAGTAAGGCGCGAGCGAACGTATTCGTGAGAACCGTTGCTGCGAACGATATTTTTTGATTCACGTCACCTGCAAATTGAACGCAGAAGGCCAACATTAAACGAAAATATATGAACACTGACAAGACCCAATGGAAAGAGCCAGAGTTAACAACCTTAATCAATGAAGTGGGGTGTGGCACAAACATGCAAAGCAAGCAAGCTCGCGTTCTAAAACGTAAAGCGTAGTCGAAGACTCGGGTTGATCCCGAGTGCCGGAGTCGCCACTGCCAACACTTGATTTAAATGTTTTTGCACAAGGACTTAGCTCCGCAAACACGTGCTGGTGTTGATTGACCTGTCCACACTCGGCCCTCCACAGTCCGATTCGATTAGAATAAATAAGCGGCAACTCAAAACAAAAACGTACTGTGACCTTAAACCCCAGTAAAATAGACACTCGGATTTCGTTACGTTGTCAGGTAGCCGTGCAGTTTATTGCGCGGCATCGGCGAAGCACGATGACTGTCTGATCGCGAACGATAATCCCGACCTATGGTTTCTGGTCACAC
>JGI24022J15233_10007541_pt1 | contig 12000 bp, 11 predicted proteins | sample Ectturendosymbi2_FD_15233 | JGI IMG/M metagenome (IMG submission 15233)
TACATGTGGAGATCTGCGATCAAAATTCTCCGCACGGACTCCCGGTTGATTCCAAGCTCCTGACTTCGCCGACGCACAGACTTTCTTGGGCTGTGGACAACAGAGTCTCTGACAGCAGCAACGTTGTGTGGTGTCCTTGATGATTTCGGTCGTCCAGAGTGTGATTGTCTGTTAGTGTCTTTNCGATTGAGGTCATGCACAGTCCCATTGGTTCTTCTGAACTTGTTGACACATCTGTGGATCATTGAGTGGACAGGAAATTCACGGCATCTGAACCGTTCTTTGAATTGCAATTAAGCTGCGTGGATAGACTTCCGCCGAAGATATGCCTGAACTATAAATATCTTTTGCTCAGTAGTCCATGGTATCTCGAAGGTCAAATTTAGTAGACTCTTAGAACATTAATTCTGCTTGGTAAATCTGAAAAATAAAAGGAATTGATCAATTATTTCAAAAATTATTCAAGTTTAGGTGATGACCGTTTTTTTTTTGTGTAACCCTGTATTAAATCCGCGGTGTATTTTCAGGTCAGTGTATATCTTCACAGACTCAGGGTAGACTGCAAGAATAATATGAACACGAGTTTAGCAAAATTGTTTTAATTTATCACCCACGTTCACAAATTTCAGTGAGAGCCTCGTCTCTGACTTTGTTTCACAATCCTGTCGAAATAAAGGGCTGTGGGCATCAACACACGTCTAATGTCACCTGGTTGAAGCAACATAAAACCAGTTTCGCAAAGGTATGCAGTTGGAAAAGGTGAAAGATCTTTTATTGCTTGCTGACACAGATCAGAGAGATCACTTTCCATTAACTGGACATTCGCCCAAAATCGAGTCAGAGAAACATTTTATTCTTGTCTCTCCACAGCTGTCCACATGGCAGCTCAATCAGCTGTTCAGCAATGCAATCCATTACATAATAACCTGTAGCGCTTACACCTCAAAAGGACTTCGCACGCAGTAAAATGTTTTGGTGTAATTGTGAAAAGGGGTGTATGTATCCAACTTAGAGGATAATCTAGTAAGACTCTCAAGAGAGGTTTAACTGATGCAGCTCAAATCAGTTTCTACCTCTTCTACAAATGCGTTTAATATTTGAAAAGCAGCTGTTCTTGATTTTACCTTTAAATGCAACAATGTCTTCACTCTTCTGACAGACTGACACATCTAAAATACTATGTTTTACCGCATAAAGCTGTTCAGATGGTTAAATGGCTGAAAAAATTCGCTACGAGTAGCAATAATTTGGCAATCCACTTGTGGTTGAATTGTTCAGCAAGGTTATGAATCTGTTCTTCAAAAAAGCAAAGATTTCATTGCGTGGTTAGCCACTCTCCCCAGCACCTTTCCTCATGGCAGTAAACGGATGTTAGAGTGGAACAAAAGCCGAAGCACCAATAAATCAGCGCCTAAGCGACGGGATTTGATATAATTTGCAACAGATACAACTTTTTTGAAAACTATTCCACTGTCTTCTTGAATCTCTTCAATACGAATTCGTTTTACCTGATGTCTATTCTCTTTAAATAACGCAAGGTTTTCTTCAACGTATTTCACATGTTTTGACTTGAGTTGCTGGCGTAGTAGCTTCTTCGAGAAAGCTGTGAGCAAAGACTTCTAAGCGCAAACGTACTGTGGCTGGACTTCACCGTTTACCTCGCTTGAAGTAAATTCAAGTTTCAAGAATAGTTATCGTTATATGCAAACGCCTGCTTTGATTTAGCCATGATAGACTAAGACATTAAAAGCTACCGCACTTTGGATAACAGGTTTACACTTAAGGTACTGAGTGCACTATATCAAAAAGTATAAATGCCAAATGGAACAGGGGGATTACTTACTACACCGGCTAGGTGCATTGTAACGGAACAAGCGAGAGTGTGCGTAATAAACGCTGTATGAACAAAAACTTACATTGCATAAAGTTGGTAAAATTATTATTGTGAGGGCCTTAGATTAAATTGTTTACGATACCTTATATGTGTTTTAGGACTCATTTGGTTCGCCGACTCGAGGTTGGGAGACACTGGGTTAAACACCTTCATACACAATCGTACATGCTATGGCTGCTAAACAGACACAAATTAGGATTTTCTTTTCATCAGGAAGCGCCCGCTGCTCCAAAGAAGCAAAAGACCGACAAACTGGAAATGAAATCCAAAGTTCAGCCGACTATGACTGCAAATACATCGGACTCCGACACATCGGATGATGATGATGAGGTATGAGGTTTCCTTCCGCGGGTCGGAACTCTTGTCGCGTTTTGCTTTTCGTGGATGAGAAACGATTGGCAATTCCGTTTACTTTTGTCTGTCAGCATGGTGTTGAAATTTTGATTGTTGTTGTTGTGCACGATTGGTTGTGAAAATAGTGGTGTAGTTCTATAATCTAGATGCTTTTTTACATGTCGGGGAATAAAATGGTAATGATTTTCAAATTCCAGTTTTTTACTGTAGACATTTACAGATCTTTGAGAAAAATATGGGTGCCAAGCCGTCGTGAAAGCTAGGCAGATTTTTATATTTTTCGTTTATAGTGGACTGTCAGAGCCAAGCAGTCCAAAAAGAAACCGGGAAAAAAACAAAAAGGGAAAAAAAGCAAGCCCAGTGCAAAAGAAAAGGCGTCTGACGACCTTTCTTCGAGTGATGACGATGGAGATCATCAAGCAAATAACAGATCTTCGCCTGAGGATGGTGAATGTAAAAGAATTTTAAGTCAGAGGCTGTTTTTCGATTTAGTATTGCTTTGCTCAGTATTCGCGTAGCACGTAGCGGTAACATTTTTCATTTAAAATTGTTTGTTCACCGAGGAGCGGATCAGCATCAACCAACTGCAGTGGGTNAACAAAACTACGCTGCATTTTTCAATATGGGTCCAAAATCTTTTTTTCGCTGAGACATTTAGGTCATTTTTTGCTGAAACATTTNGGTCATTTTTCTCACAGTTGNATTAAAACTCGCNGTAGCAGTGTTCGTTAGCCTATATTTTCAAACATTCTGACCGAAATAACGTAATTTTTTTCGGTCATTTCAAAAACATTTCGATCTATGACCGAAAAGTGACTGAAAAAAAACATTCTGGAACGTTGTTCGGATGAGTCTGTCTTCTGCAACTTTTTGTACTTGCAGACAAGCATCAGAAAGACAAACAAAGTGATAAGCTTAAAAAGCTTTGCCTGCAGTGTTTTCCATTGGAGCAGTTCTCTTTTTAACAGTTGCTCTTTTGCTGTAAAATAACTTTGGGTGCGTGCTAGCTCTCTGCACTGCGTCAGCAGTTACATCTTGCCATGGCGATAGCTTAGTGGTAGAGTGTCCTCCTCTCAATGGGAAGTTGGGTGTTCGATCCACGGTCCACATCGATCTAGAACCAAAAACAAGGACGGTTGAGGAAATCTTCATTTTATTACCCAAAAAGAATAGAATTCTTTCTGTTTGTACGACTAACGTCAGATCGTATGTTAGCCTATTTATCTCAAGGAACCATTTGCTTCAACAATGTCTTATTCTCGACTTCCTTCTTGCAGTCGTCACGGAAAACGTTTTTTTCGCTTGCTTATTTCTTGAATCAATTAAATGCTAAACCTTCCCAACAAAACCAGCATTCCTAAGAATCCTAACCAGGGTAGACAGCTCACAGTGCTAACAATGCCTGATAGTACGTTACGTCAACTTTTATGACGTCACAAAACCTTGATTACAAAATGTTTACGATGAGATAGAAATGGTCTGTATATGTATCAGATATTGCTTATTTAAAATTGTTATGCTACAGAAAATAAGAAAAAATAAGGACACAAATCACAAATAAGGACATTTCTTAGAAATAGGAGACTAATATTTTCTAAGACGTAGTATTGCAAATCTTAGAAATAAGGACGATATGGTCGCCCTGCTAATTAGGCCTCGGCCTGTCGCCAATTGCCGTCAACCCAAAATCAAATCTACACGTCAGTCAAATGCATGCAACCTGGCAATGGTCGTGTTTTGCCTCATAATGCTCATGTTTTGACGCGCAGGGGACTATCCATGTGCGCTGATGGTCAGGTATATGTTCACTCAGCAGCCGCCGCCTGCGTCACTTTTCAGGCGAGTTGTCATCGAGTGAAGCCTCGGACGCGTCGGACGACGAGTTGAGCGGGTCCGAGAGCGAGTTCGACGAGGAAGCGCTGCGCAAAGAATTCGATGACGGCTACGATTCGGAACTTGTCGGCGATGAAGACGATCGCAGAAGGCTGGAGAACATGACGGAAAAGGAACGCGAACAAGAACTTTACAACCGATTAGAAAAACGGGAAGCTTTGCAAAAAAGGTTGGTTCTTTTTTTACTTGTCTTAAGTGCTGGGGTCTGTCGTCGAGCTGAGTACATGAAAAAGCCTACTACTATGCGCGTAGCCCAATGGTCCCCAACCTATTTTTTGCCCCTGCCTCGCCTGATCAACTCTGAAATCTTGATTGTCCCCCAAGGCGTGATATAAAAATTCTAAACCTAAATTAAACTACATATGTTGAAAACCTGAAGAAAAATCCAAAAAAATTTAATTCGAAAGTTTGGACCCAGATCTCGTCAATCGCCTCAATTCACCCCTTTAAATAAAATTGTCCCCCTGTGGCGTACGCCCCACGTTGGGAACCACTGGTATAGCTTGAAATGTTGCCTAAATTTTTTCCCTTCGAACCGTTTTAACGAAAAACCTCTTCGCTATAACGTGTTTCACGATAAATTGTCACTTCGAGAACAGCGTCGCGTCGCAAAAGCTAATTTTGAAGTTTCACCGTTCTGCGCAAGTCCAGTGGTCTATGACGTCTGATACGCGAACACAGTGCTTTTGTTGTACTAAGTTGCTTTTAATTGATGATCACTGTGCAGGTTCGAGATACAAAAGAAACTGCGCCTCGCTCAGCAAGAAAGAGACGCCCATCGTAAAAAGAAAAAGAAAACACAGAAGTAAGTGGTCGGCGCTCGAATCATACTTTGCATAATCGCAGAGTGCTGAAGACAGACTGGTTTGCATTCGTATTTTGCGCGTATGCCTTGAGTTGTTTACCTCGTGGGTGACGAAGAACCTGCGAAGAGGTTTGTTGTCTCACCCCGCACAAAGTAGCTCTTTCAACGCTAACATCAACATCGCCACTCCTGTTATTAACTCATCCATAAATTCCACGTTAATGTGACCTGAAAAAACAGGTTGCTATTACTAGGTTTACTTGCTTTGAAAAAGCGGAAGGAAGCACAAGAACACCTAATCTGTAAACGATAACCATAAAAGACTGCTATGGCGGGTAGTGCAGGAACGTGCAATAGCGTTTTCAGTCCCCTTATTCGATGAAAGGTTTTGTCAGATTGTTGTTGTCAGCTGTCTTGTTTAGTGCAAATCATTTTTTCCGAATTACTTCCAACCTGTGAACCGAAAGTCGGAAACAAGCTGCAAAAGTAGACAGCCAATAGGAATTGTTTTCCAATTTTTTTTGAGCAAGTCGTCTCCAAACTGATCAACAAGCTGAAAAGTTGGATATTATCGTCAAGTGGAGTGAGCTGTTGAAGCCGTCATGTGCGTTCGTAAAATGTGCGTCCTTGGCTTGAGGTGAGGCAACAAAGTCATTTGTTACTTTCGCGACGATAAAAACTTTTTTCTTTTTCGTTGGATCAGACAACCATCCGATCGCGGCTCCTCATCTTTAGCTTTACCACCTTTGCGCGGTGACCGGAGAAGGAAGATTGAAGAGAAAAAGGAGAATAAGCCTCTCGAGAGCTTGATCGCAGAGAGGGAAAGAAAGAGGAATCGCGCAGGTTGGCGAAATTTTGTCTTTCTCATTTTCTTGTCTTCGCGGTCAGCGGCTTACCATACAAGCGTTTTTTGACTCGCCAATATGAAACGGAGTTTGGAACCTTAAGTTGCTTTGTATATTGTTATGTATATATACACACGCACGGGATGTTGTCGTGGGTGAGGCTGGTTTTCTTGCCATGTTTTATCGTAAATAATTAAGATTGCGCCCTGACGCGCAAGTGACTTGGGATTAACAGCAGCCGCCATCGTGGCAACTAATTTCAGAAACCTGACAGCATGTTTTTTGACAGCTTTTTGGTTCATTGTCACGTTTTGCAAAACTCCTGTCATATTTTCGCGAACCAACTGCGCAAATCCTGTAAAAAAAATTACCAAAGTTTGTAAGTTCGACTCAAACGACCCTGCACTCCATGAGAAGCAATTGCGGCGGAGGTGTGCGCGTGAATGGAATTAAAAATACAAATCGTCAGCTTTGAAGGCCCGCGGTTTCAGAATTTGAATTTTTGCGTATTTGTTATTTTTTAAAAGACCGGACATTTTTCTTTTTTTGTTGTTGCTTCCAGGATTGCGGAGTCGGAGGGAAAATGTCCAACTTCGACCTTTTCCAAATTTTCTGACTCCGACTCCTTAACGTAAAGTTAATGAAGTTTGGCTGTCAAGAATTTTGCAACCCGCTAATGCTCAATGGAAATCGTGGTACACAGCAAAAATTATCTGTTTCAACAAAAGTTTTATAAGAAATTGCACCATTTTAACAGGAATTCCCAACTGAGGAGTGTGATGTAAAAAACGGTCCAATTAACTTCCGTTGTTGGAGTCGGACAAAAAATCCGGCTCCGACTCCTAGTGTTGTTAGGAATCCGACTCCACGCAAAACCCTCGGACTCCGCAACCCTGGTTGCTTCCATGGTATTGTCTCTGCAAAATATCTATCCTAAACAAAAATCTGAGCGTTTTTTACATCTATTTAAGACAGAATCGGATTTATTTTACTTGTATTTACTTTTCAGCCGAAATCGAGAAAAAACAAAGTGAAAAGAAGATCCTGAAAGCGAGTGAAGTTTACAGCAGCGATGATGACAACGATGAGGATGGTAAAACTTGCCAGGATAACAAACTAACCAGGACAGTGGTTCCCAAACTTTTTTGAGCGCGACCCAAGCATGAGTTTGATGAACACCTCGCGACCCAAGCCTCAAACAGCGTGTTTCAACATGAATAACATAATGAATACATGAACGAGTTTTGGCAGTAAGTTGCGAAGTTCAATGTCAGCAAACCACTCTTCGAATGCAGCAATTCAGTCTCTGATGAAAGAGATCGCAAGAATTTGGGAAAAAGGGAAAAAACACGAAGGTTGAAAATGTACAACTCAGGTTCGGATCGCCTCGGCGCGATCTAACTTTGACCCTTCGTGACCCTTGTTTGGGTCGTCGCCCATACTTTGGGAATCACTGAAGTAACGCAACAATCGCGTGCTCAGTCGGTCGCATTACGGAATCGTGTTGACGCGTTTCAGTAAAGGCTTGCCAAAAATATCTNCGTTTGNAACTTTCNCTCTCTGTGTATTTATTCGATCGTTGCGATTCTCTGCCAAATAATATGGTGTGATGCAAATCGAGTTTCGCCTTATTTACGCCGCACCTCACTGGATTCAGAAATTCCGATTTCTAAAAGTCGTTCAGCCGGAATGGCTTCCTCGTCCGGATCGTCCGAGTCCGACAGCGATGCTTCCTCCCGAGAAGGTTCAGACGACGAAGATGATGAGTCGTAAGTTTCCTTCGGAATCCTGTGTATAGTTCAGTGGTAGAGTGTCCGCTTCTCAATTGAAATATCGGGTGTTCGATCCGCAGCCACTGAGTGAATTGCTGTAGCGCTCCTCGGGCAAGAGCGTTCACCTCAACCGCCCCGGCAAAAAAGCATTATTCAGGCTTCGGCCTGTCGCGAATTGTAGTTGCTTCAAATTAAAAAATCGAATTTAAAAAATGTATGCTGTATATATCACTCGCAACCTGCTGTGCATCTCTCACGATTTGTTTCAGACGAAAATTTTAAGTGATCTTCGCCGGCGTGTTTCCTGGTTAATTGTAGTCCTTCATCAGAAACGCGTGGCTCGTCTAAATACTCCAGAACAGTGGTTTTAAATCAATTTGGTGTGTCGTTCTTTAAACGTGTTAAATTCCGTTATTTCGGCATCAGACGACGATACTCCCAGGTACCGGACCGAGGTTGCTCTGAACTAAAGCCAAGTAAAAAAAAAATCGAAACCAAAAGGAGTAAACAGAAAATCGAAACAAAAACGAGTAAACAGAAAATCGAAACAAAAGCGAGCAAACAAAAAATCGAAACAAAAACGAGTGAATAGAAAATCGAAACAAAAACGTTGCTTTTTCTTCAGCGGCGCATCGTCAAAGAGGTTCCAACAAATTTCGAGCAAGGAGGAGCTGAGCAAGATCCGCGTCTCGAGGTTCAAGATTGAGAAGTGGGTTCATCTGCCCTTCTTCAAAAACCTGATGCCGGGCTGCTTCGTGAGGATAGGTATCGGCAACAACGAGGGACGACCGGTCTACCGTGTGAGTAAAACAACCTCGAGTGTTGTCTGGTTTCTTGTGCGTTACAGTTTCTTGGCGGCTGTAATCAACCGAACTTCCCATCCTCGTATATAAGAAAAGATAACCCACCCCGACAACATTATGTTGCACTTGAATTGGCAGGTATATTTTTCGTATAGCTAACGGCTCTCGTTGGAACTTTGTACTTGGGAAGAATACTTCGTTATTGGTTGTCCAGTTGTGAGAGCACGTGATGTGTTGCATGATCAGGGTTGAGAAAAACCCGTTTTTTCTCAAAAAAAACAACCCACCTGTTTATTTTTGTTTGTTTAAAAAAAAAACGTTTTTTTGTTTTTTTTTAAAAGAAACAAGAATGTGTTCTTTTTTTAAGAAAAATGGAAAAACCTTATTCTTAATTGTTTTTATTGTATCATACAATATCATTATTTTCAGAATTACACAATAACGTGTTATACCTATTATGCCATTTAAAGCTGAGGGTAAAGGAATGTACCCCATCTTTGTTTTTGCAAATTTTTGGTCAATTCACTCCAAAGTGGTAAGGCTTGGCAAGAATGCGCACAGGAAACAAAGAAAAAACATTTCCACACAAACTCTGCAGTTTCATGTCAAGTTTATCTGCATGCCCTGCTATTTCCGCCTCTATAGCAGGGATCACCAACCTTCTTGAAGCTGAGAGCTACTTCTTACGTGCCGATTAATGCAAAGAGCTACCGGTTTAATGCACGCTTCTGAAATAAAAATGTTGCTCAATTACCTTTAATTATGTTAGTATTAACAATTAAGATATTCCGCAATGTGAAGACACTGATCATGATAATGTTAGAGCAGACCCGCGGGCAGTAGCGTAGCTAGCCTGAAAATTTTTTCTGGGCCAAATATTTTGACTTTCAGCAAGCAACAGTATTTTGTTTGGGACAACACCTGTCAAAGCGCAAAATGACAAGAAAGCTAGAAATTTGGGGGCCATGCGATTTGGCTACGCCTATGCCCGTGGACAACCTGCTTGGTCCTTGCAGGCGACCTGGGCTCCACATTGGTGACCCTGATTTTTAGAGTGTTTTTTTCTACATATGATTTGGTGTGGTCCAAAATCAGAAAAAGTTGATAGATGCACATAAGGCAGAAATATTGGTTAAAATATACTGATTGTGCAGAGCTGAGAAAGATAACCATCACAAACTATTTAATCTTTTTTTTCAAATCCTTCAAATTTCATTGCTGTTCGTTTTTGTTTGATTAAAAAAAGTAAAAGTTAACTGTCAAATTTCCTGCCTATTTTATTTTTTACTTAGTAGATTTTTTCAAAGAAAAAATAAAAAGTGGGTTTTTTGGTGTTTTTTTTAAGTGGGCTTTTTTTTAAAAAACCCGGGTGGTGTTTTTTGGGTCGGGTCTTTTTACAACAACCCTGTGCATGATACACGTGATCTATGAGGGACATACGCTGTTTCAGTGAAGTAACAAGCGAGTTAAATGAACAAGTGCGTGTAAACTTTTCAGTGCTTGGGCGACGTTTTCAACGCATCATAATTTACAACAAATGGAAAACGTAGCAACGAAAATTCAAACAAAAGATGAAAACGATCCGAGCGTCTCACCGTAAATCGACTTGTAGTAGTCGCTCAGCGCCAGCGACTTGTATTTCAATTCAATTGAAACGAGGTTTGTTTTGAAACTATAAACTGCTCAGGCCGCCGAAGTCATTGAGGTGGTCGAGACGGCGAAGATTTACCAGCTCGGGAAGACGCGGACCAACAAAGGCCTGCGATTGCGTCACGGCGAGCAAGAGCGAGTGTTTCGACTCGAGTTCGTGTCCAACTCCGATTTCACCGACTCCGAATTTTTCAAGTGGAAGGAAACGGTGAGGAATGACCGCAACGCGTCGCTAGAGACCTTCACGTCGAACCGACCGCAAAGTCTGTGACGAATATGGGAAGTTAATTAATAATGACAGCAGCGGGTGAAGATAAAATGATAAAACACTTTTACGGTCTTCTGTGATTTGCAAACTTTTCTGTCATCTTGGTAAGTGACAGCGATACGGGTTTACGTCACATACGGGTTTACGTCACCCGACAGTATGTTGCTGGTGGAATCTCAACCACAACATTAGGTTAATCACACTTTTTCGGAACTGTTGATTTCATTTCAATGTTCCGGTTGTGCAACCAGTGGTTTTTTCAACTCATTTTCTTGTCGTCAAAATGCAGCAAAGCTGTTGGTAACAATATACAGCTTCACGAAATTTGCTTAGATTCTACTGCAGCGTGTTGCACGCCCTGTATGGATTCCAGAATATAGTAGTGCTTTCTTAGGCTTTGGTGTCAACCACGTTTCTCAAGTGAGCTTTTCCTTCCACGTCCTGTTCTGCGTTTGCGCGTTATTCCTTTGGTGTTTCCTCCATGACTAACCCGCTGAGAATCTTAGATCGTCCCTGAAACTCCAATTCATTTCAGTTACGCCCGAATGGCGTTGCTAGCACGTGACCTGGCCGGCGCCACAAACAAACGCGTACCGTGCAAACGATTCGACCAATGTATCATGCTCGAATATCCTATCGCACCTGATGATTCTTCCCCTTTTGTTTCAGGTCATGAAAGCAGGCATGCAACTTCCAACCTTGGACGAGATCCAGAGAAAGCAAAAAGCGATCAAAGAAGCAGTCACGTACAACATCAAAGAGCAAGATATTGATCACGTGGGTGATGACGTGTGGCTTTGCGTGTCATAATAATAGTTCATTTGAACTCATGGCGCCTTCGTCACTCATGGCAAAGTATTACCGTCAGCTCGTTTGTCGGCCTCTCGTTACCAAAGCAACGTTCAAAAACATGCATTGCAAATGCCTGTCAGATGTTCAGGACGACCCCAATAATTTTCGCAGGCAGACAGTTTCTTTTATCACGAAAGCGCGAATTAGTAACCATCGGTGGTCGGTCAAACTGTTCGAGTTTCGTATACATCCAACTCTCACTTGACAAACAACTACTGTTAAAAACCGTAAAAACATTATTATTTTTCATTTTTCAGCGGCTCATAGTTCCATTGTATACCGTTGTCGTTAAACAAAAGGAATAAGTTTCCAGTGGAGTTCTGTTTCCTGTTAGTGGCATTTTCGACCAAGCTGTTAATAACAACATAACGCGTCGCGAGCAATAGGCGTGTTTGGTTCACGTTTCGCGATGGATCCACGAATCCCCGACAGTTGGTTGATATGTTCGCAAAAGATGTTTCTGCGTTCCTTGAGACCAGGGGGGCAACCGGGCAATTGCGTCCCCGAGATTTTCAAAAATGTGTTTATTTGTTCGATATGCAACAACAATTTACAACAAGTCCCCTCCCCTTGAAAATACCAGCTGGTTGCGACCCCTGCTCGAGACGAACAAACGCCTCCGATCGCCAAATTCTCCAACCGGTTACACATCGAACTTGCCAAGTTCGTCTTGGCCCTGCGCTTAAATCTCGAATACATTTCGCCGCAGATCATCAAAGAAAAGGACCGCTTCCGCAAGAACCCGTTCAACTACGCCATGCGCAAGACCTCGCTGATGAAAGCGAAGGACATGGCGGAGTCGCAGGGCAACAGCGAGGAGGCGTCCCGCATCGCCACCCAGCTCGAGGAGCTGGAGGAACGAGC
>JGI24022J15233_10007544_pt1 | contig 11999 bp, 8 predicted proteins | sample Ectturendosymbi2_FD_15233 | JGI IMG/M metagenome (IMG submission 15233)
GGTACACACTTTTAAATTTGCTTGAAAACCTGTACACCCCTTGCCATGCACGGGTAGTGCTGTAGAGTAAAATTTATGTAGTGCTGTAGAGTAAAATTTAATCGATTTTTACGCTGTAAATATCGCTTAGCCGATTTCAAATGGTGAACCTTGAAAAATGTGAAGTTTGTGCTCATGTCTACGATATCTAAACAGCAATGTACACGAAGTTGATTTCTGTTTAGACTCTTTACTGATTTGCTAACAGTGGCATGCTGCAGGTCGTAGCCTGTAGTGTTTAAGCCGCTGTGCGAAGGCTGGTGTCGAGCGAATTTTCTGATTTGCGAAATCACTGACTTATCGCCATTTGCGCATGCGCAGAGTGATTTCCAGGTCATGCATTTCGCAAGGTGGCTGTTCACTGAGATATCAAACATGCTGAGATCTGATGATCAAGGTTATGACTAGGGTTTATGGTTAGAGTTAGTGTTTAGGGTTAGATAAAGAAAACTAATTGACGTCTGAGACTGAGTCCAATTAAATTTCAGTGGTGAGGTATTTCCAAACTGTCGCTTATTGTGGACTATCTGACGTCTAACCAAAAGTTTTTATTTTCGCAACGGACATCAAACACTTCATTGCCAAAGTTTATTCCTTTACTCTGAGAAGCGAAACAACTGACATACTGGTTCAAGAACAGATCAGACTTTCGCAAAGGTCAGAAATTTTGTTTGTGCTGTCATGCGAAATCGCTGACCAGGTCAGAAATTTCGCTTAACCCCGGGAACACCACGGGGTCATGAATGAATATCACAACATAACTATTTCATCAAGGTAGACTGCGTTCAACACAGTTTCGTATGCCAGCAATGAAGAGCATGCATTTTTAGGATTATAAGTATGAAAACTTCATATCAAAAAGAAGTTGACTGCTGAAGGGATAAAACATATTCATTTGAGGACAGCTAAATTGGAGACCCCACTTCACCTTCGTGATCCAAAGATTTGGAACCTCTGTGCGAGTTTCGCGTACAGACCGTGACATCTGAACTTCGGATCACACAGCAGTACAGTCTGCTTACAAGTGTTACAGACCCATGAACCCACCTGAAACTGACTTGCCTGTACGAGTTGGGAACTAACTAGCCTAAATTTGAACTCGCGTGGTGAACACTTACGCAAATCGACATCCTGCATTGGTGTAATCCCCAGCACTGAAAGACATTCATCTGCGTGAGCGATGTCAAGCCAGAAACAACGGCTACAGGTCAGCAACTAGCTAACATTTTCGGGGGTCAAAATGATTGCAACTTGTTGTTTCACCAAGCAACTAAATGTTCTTGACGCTTTCAAAGCGACTTTGAAAATTTCAAGGGGGTTTGCGGGCCTGAATAGCTACGAGTGTTCCATAGCGAGCAGTGCATTGCAATGCACCGCCAAAATGTGCAACTGCACATCTGCGCAGCGATGAAACTGTGAAGTATGCGGCACTCCCACCAAGGATTCCTGAACGGGGGTGCCTGGAGGGGGGTAATGGGGGCGGAGGTGCCTCTTCATAACAGAACCAAACGTAATTTTGCAGTTTATGAAGATCGACTTGAAACAAATTTATTGCAGTTATTCGTGCAACCAAAAAATTCAGAATGATTTGCTATAATTTCAGCTATTATTTTTGAGGTCAATGTTGTTGCTGCGCAAAAACAAGCATAATTGGTAGCGATTTGTTTGTTTTTTGCAAGCTTCCATTGCCGTCAATTCTTTTACTGCCCCCTGCCCTAGCTACCGCTGTTCCGACGTCCCTAATTCCAGAAATTCATTCCTGACACCCTCCACGCGATCTGTAAGTGTCCTGTCCTAAAAAACGGTAGCTGCACTGAGCTCATAAGGAAGGATTCGTGATCAAGTGATGGTCATCTGACCAGGACCGTAGCCACGGGGGGGCATTCGGGGGCAGTGCCCCCCCAAATTTTCTTGTTCCCAACAAAATTTGTTTTAAAAATATAATAAAAACAAAAATCGTGCCCCCACTAAAAATGTATTTTGCCCCTCCGAACCTCAAAACCTGGCCACGGGCCTGTGACCAACATTACAAACAAACAGGCAAGAACATACAGAGAATTCACACTCTCTGATGGATACGGTTTTAAATCTGTGAAAAGTTACCACACTGAGCTAGAGCAAAGAACATCACATGTGATGTGACTATTCTTGAAAAGCACATATCTGGTACACCCCTCTACACCCCATCACAGTGGTACACCCTTGGAAAATTTTGGTACACCCTGGGGTGTACGATACACCCGGTTGGCAAGCACTGGTGTAGAGCAGACGGGTACGCGGCTTTTCTGTCTGACCGATTCAGTCTGGCCACTTCGGTCTGGCCGATTCGGTCTGAACTGTTTCGGTCTGAGCCGATTCGGTCACGGGACTTTTCGATCTTGGTCGTTCCTGTCTCGAGACATTTCGGTCAGGCTATGAAATCTTGCAGAAATCTTATATGGGTACGTACTTAAATCAACGAAAGGTTTTATTTGAAAAAACTGCAAACATGATCCAAGATCCAACAGTTCATCAGCATGAACATATGATTTTCGTTATCATCAGCAAGCAAATTAAATCATTATCGACACTTTCAATAGAAATACTTCAAGCTCATAATTACAATTCAGATTTAATCGCAATCATGTCTCCTCAAAATAGAGTTGGTACAACACGAGCTAGCGTGACATTTCGCCTGCCTGTATATTCATTTAAATAAACAAATGCAATCAGTTGTTTGTGTACAGAAATGTCGTGACCGAAATGTCCCCAGACCGAAACAGCCAGGCCGAAATGGCTCATACCGAAACGGCTCAGACTGAATCGGCCAGACCGATTTCGGGTCTCGGCCAGACCGATTCCGTTTCGGCCTGACCGATTCGGTCTGGGGAAATTTCGGTCACGACATTTCTGTACATAAACAACTGATTACATTGTTTATTGAAATTAATATATAGGCAGGCGTAGTGTCACTCTAGCTCGTGTTGTACCAACTCTATTTTGAGGAGTCATGATTGCGATTAAATGTTAATTGTAATTATGAGCTTGAAGTATTTCTATTTAGTTGAAAATGTCGATAATGATGTAATTTGCTTGCTAATGATAATGAAAATCAAATGTTTATGTTGATTAACTGTTGGATCTTGGATCTTGTTTGTAGTTTAAAAAAAAAAACTTTTGTTGATGTAAACATGTTTGCATTAAACAGTGAACATGTAAGATTTCTGCAAGATTTCATAGTTTGACCGAAATGTCTCGTGACCGAAAATCCCCGTGACCGAAACGGCCAGACCGAATCGGTCAGACCGAAACGGCTCAGACCGAAACGGCCAGATCGAATCGGCCAGACCGAAAAGTCGCGTACCCTTCAAACCCATTAAACAAAATTGAAAAAACTGTTAACGCTTTTGTTTCCGACTTACTACACAAAGAAAAACTAATTGCATGGGAATCCTTCAAATTAAAAAGCTGAGACGCTTCTGTTCCAAGACTATGTGGTGTGCCAAAAATCCACAAAGAAAGAGCCCCATTACGTCCGATCATATCATTTGTTGGTTCTCCTACTTACAATCTATCAAAAGAAATCGCACGGTTTTTACAACCACTGGTAGGAAATACTGCTCACTATGTACGAAATTCAATCGAGTTTGTAGATGAAGTTAAAATCATGATTGTTCAAGAAGACGAGGTAATGGTCTCATTTGATGTGGTTTTACTCTTCACGAAGATTCCAATAGAATTAGCGTTAGAGATCACACAGCGTAGGCTCATGGTTTAGACAGAGTTTACAAATTAGACAAATTGGTCAGTCGAAGATGTCTGCCAAGGACTTAAAATTTGCTTAGAATCCACATTCTTACACTTTCGTGGTAAGAACTATAAACAAGTTTTTGGAACGGCTATGGGTTCACCTGTTTCGGCAGTGGTTGCTAATATAGTGATGGAAGACATTGAATCTAGAGCTATCAAAACATCCCTCTGTTCCCCTCGCTTGTGGAAACGATATGTAGATGATATCTTTGTTTTGATTGAGCAAAGACATTCGACAAATTTTGCTGACCTTATCAACAAAGTTGAATCATCCATAAAGTTCACCATGGAAACAGAAACCAATGGCTCTATTCCATTCTTGGATGTATTAGTGAAAAGAGGAACGATGGGACAAATCAGCACATCAGTTTTCAGAAAAGCAACGCACACTGATTGATACCTAAACTATCGGTCAGAACATCCGCTCCAACACAAGCGCTCTGTTGTGAACACACTGTTACATCGTGCTGACACCATTTGCAACGACGAAAAAGAGAGACAGGCGGAAATAGCAATTGTCAAGACATCCCTTATTGAAAATGGTTACCCTGAACGCATGATACGTTTCCCCAACAAACATTACGAATCCAAGCAGAAAGAAGAAACACGGAGCTTAGCAGTATTACCGTAATATCCGGGACTGACTGAAAAAAAAATTAAAACGTTGCCGGAGATATCATAATATCAAGGTGGTTTCGAAGTCTATTCGAAAAATTAGAGACATTGTAAGAAGAACGATAAATCCTCCGACATGTTCCCGGATATATACCGTTTCTTGATAAACAAATGATGACGTTCACAAGTTCATTTGTTTGAATACCTGTCCAGTTACCAAAACAAGTACTGTAAGACCACATTTCTCGCCTACCACGCCAATCCTGCATAATATTCAATCGTCCAGTTGTAGGCAAAACAACATTATTACATCAGAAACGGGAATAAAACCACTGTTATTACAGAATTGCAACTAAACTTGCAAAATAATATCAATATCTGTGGTTGTAGTTTCAATAAAATATCGATAAAGAGAAAAAAACTGTGCTGCAAAAGCTTAAAGATGTCGTTGGTGAGAGATTTGTATTTACATTGTACTTTCTCTTTTTGTGACGTTTGCGCGTGAGTTTGAAAGAATAAAGTCTTATTATTAATGTCCGAAATAATCAATTTTGACTTTTTTTTGCCCTAGTAACTTGGGATTCCCTCATGGTGTGAGCATGAAATTGGGTTTGTGAACGTTTCAATAAACTTTATAAATGGCAGAAAAGGTTTGACTTTATTGACTTTTGGTTGCCCTAGTCATTACCAAAAAGCAGAAATGAATAAAAATGAAAGGGTTGCATCGGTTTTAAATTATTTATGGAATTTCATAAATGTGCCTAGAATGTCAGCTTTGCATCTCTACCACGCTGCACGTTGGCAAAGAATAAACCAAAAACTTAATTTTTCTAGAACAGCAACATTTGTTTTCTTATGTAAAATGCGCAAGGAGAATAAAAGATATATTTTGGATCCAGCGCAGTGGATAAAAATACCTGCTTTGATTTCCTTGGATTATTGTTCAGGTGTTAATGGGAAAAACTAGCTTTCTTCACCTGTTGTGTATCTTCCGTTGCTATTATTGTACTTATTTCTTCTTTCTGCCTGGGTCTTGCCTACTCATCACGTTGCTGCCAAACTTTATACGGTAAGTATACTGAGCATTGTATGCCGTTGCGCTTTTCTTCTGTGATATAAGACACATTACTGGGTCTATCATATTGATGATCAGCTTAACTTTAGAAACTGCAATTGAAGTCAGGTAGCCTTTCAAAAAACTCTTAGGCAAAAACAAAACAAATTTAGTTCTATTAACTATGAAATTTCATTTCAAGAACTTATGCGAAAAACAAGCGTTCCACTAAAAAACATTTCAGCTCTTTTTTGATCCAAAAAATAATTTACAAGGATTATGGATCTTTGAGGACAAACTACTGTTTTCGCAAAAGCAGAGAAACACGGAATTCGAATTTATGACATTGAAATAGTATGTCGGAACCATAACATGAATTTTCAGAATTTATCATCAACCACCACAATCAATTGTTCAATTAGCCAATTAACTGACCAAATTTAAATGCTTGAATACCTCAGACACAACTAGAAATTTTCTTGGTAAGATAAACGACACAAATAATTCGAAAAACATTCAGTTTCTGAACAAAGAATTTAGCCTGTCCTAACAGTATTTGCTCAAAATGTATTTAAGCACTGGTCTTCTTTCCATGACAGTTGCTTAGGACGGATTTTTACTGCTGCGATAACCATTGACCTAAGCAGCAAATACAGTTTATAAACAAAGACAGTTCCTCTGGTAGCACCAATTATTGTTTTTCAATGCATGCAAATCATTAATATTCGCTCAAATAAACCTGTTTCAACAAAGCTGAAACAATGAAGCTTGTGACGAAGTTGACCGTAATATCCTGCGCATGCTCTGTCAAAGAAATAGTGTTGATCTGTGGTGGAATTGAATTTTTTTAAGAACAAGTTGTCTCATTCCAGGACTCACTAACAACATGTTCTCTCATTATCAGTCTCCAGAGGCAAACCATTCTGGGTGGCCCGATGTAAGTGCAAATGTTGATCTTTGTGTTGCCAAGTGGTACAGTCTATCAAGGGAAATTGTTGGCGTAGCCATTGTAACGGCGCTCTCGTTCGAATGAGATTTTAATCGAACCTGATTTTAGTCTTGTTTTTCACTATTAAAAGTTAGCAAAAGGGGTATGAGAGGATTGGTAAAATAAGTTATAAGTGAAAGGTGTTCGTGGGAAAAATTATGAACTCCTGAGTTGAACCAAAGACTGGCTCTCGGGATTAAACAAATTCCAAGAACAGGGTCTTGCGAACCGGTGCGACACGCCCGAATTCCATCACTTGTGTTGGCATAACAAGCCCAATTTTCTGTAAGGATGCATCAAATGAAAGCTTGAATCAACTTGGGCCGCATGATCTTACCGAATATCATGTGATTTCCAGTTCTCTTCCTAATCCAGTTCTGCTTTTACATACTTTTGGTTAGTACTTACCTGATGGATTCTTGGTTTTGATTTCCATGCTTTTTTCACGGTTTGTTTACTGATTTTCTTTTTCTTCAGCGCCTCTTTTTGCTTTAGTAACGCTGTATTTTGATTCCCCCTTCGATTTTTAAAATTTTATCCCTATTACTTTTATTTTTTTTAATTTTTAACATAACCAGTTTGTTGTGCAATTACGGAAGTCTTTTGCTTCAAAAGTTTTTTGCTTTAATTTTATTTGTTTTTGTTTTTGAGTGCTTTTTGACTTTGTTTTGTGATTTTGTGCTGGTATGTTTACATGCTTCTTTCTTAATTTCCGATTGTTTTCCATATTCTTTTTTACCTTGTAACGGTGCATTATTTGACTGCTATGCAGTGTTACTAACGATCATATTCATGTACATAGGTACTTAGGTACTTCCAGTAGTTTTTATCTGTTTCAGGTTAGGCTTATCATCGGTAAGCGTGCTACGAAGAGCTATACGACTCTGCAAAACGTCTAGAAGACAGAATAACCGAAAACATATTTTATCAAGACCATTCGTAGAGCGTCAATGTTGAACTTTGGCTTACAAAGCGCCATGGTTTCCATCTGCATTGTGCTGGAGATCTCCTGGACATGCTGTAGCAGCTGGGAAAACGCGCTATTTGTTGCTTTGCTTGCTTCATATCGTAGTTACCCTTTCATTTCGCTGGTAGGTCTGTTTCCATGATGTCACTTCCTGCTTCAGTGCGTGTGACGAAGCCTAATTTCGAGTTCAACATGTTTCACTTTTTCGTCGCATCTTACGCTAGTAAAAGGTCAATAGAAATGTGCTGTAGGAAACCCAAATAACAGACTCTGAATAACCGGCTAATGAATATCTAGATCTAATTTGTTGCAACACGTTATCGTTTCTTTCATCTAAACTTGCATAAACTCCCTTCACTAACCGTCAATGTAGGTCGTAGTTTAGCCACTTTCGTGCTTCATGGATGGACGTTCCAGCCAAACAATCGCATTTGCTAGCCTACCTTATCCTAAAGCAGTGATTCTTAACCGAGGGTATACGTACCCCTTGGGTTACGTAGCACCAAAACAGGGGGTACGAAGCGTCACAATTTTCAGGAATACACGTCCTGAACATTTAAAAAAAGTGATGTCGATTGTTGTGAGTGCAGTAAACTTCCTCAGAAGCCAAGCCTTGAATCATCGTCTGTTCAGAGTTTTTTGGAACGACTTTTGGGCTCAACACAATGTTCTTCTTTACCACATAAAAGTGAGGTAGCTATCCTGTCGTGGAATGCTTACTCGTGTTTTTGAGCTGCGCATAAGAAATCGAGCAGTTTCTGAGACAGCGAAGTAGTGGCATGGCAGACCACTTTCAAAATTAGAAGTTCATTTTATCGAAGACACACCTTGAAGATATATTCAGACACCGCAACAACTTGAACAACCCCATTCAGGAAACAGCAATGATCATGGCCAAAGCTAAGGAAAGGATATCTGCTTCCATTAACAAACTTTCAATTTGCATTAGTCGTATTGGATCAGGCAACTATGCTAATCAAGGATGCCAGATCTACTTTTTGCCAACGGGTCAAATCTAGTCCAGAAAAGAGCCCCAAAACAGCCAAACTCTAATACAAGGGACCACAAAGGGCCACACTTTTTTCCAAATTTGTCGGCAGTTACAAAGCCATATGAAATCATACCAAGTAATGCATCATACTGCAACGCTGCTCAATCGCAATTGGAGCTCAACAGCAAAACAAGGACATGATAAAATCTAGTAAGAGTGCAAGTTAATTTGCATGTGCAGCCATCAAACTGAGATAAATCTTTTATTAGCACAGATGCCAATTTTCACTTTGAATGGTATTTCATCACTGGCAGTATTCAGAGCGACCAAACACTTCGCAATATTTCAGAGTAAAAGATATCAAAACAACAAATCTAACCTGGCAAAGGTACAAAAAAGAGTCAAAGGGCCAAACGAAAATTTTGGGGCCAGCAAGTGTTATTTGGGACCAAATTTGTGACATTTGGTACAAAAATTCCAACCTGGCAACGCTGTGCTAATTTTCTACAACTTCATGTAGTTTCCCATGAAAAAATATCGTCACTGAAATATAAAAGCATTTGCAGGTGTTATGTAAGTCCTTCCACGGATACTTTCAGCCAGGAGGGGTTTTTGTTTCACCGGATTGGATGCAGGACCCATTCCTTTTTAACCTAAAATTTATAGATGGCAATGAAGGAAGATCTAATTGAAATGAAAGCCAGTGAAAACTTAAAATGGAGCTTCGTTCAAGGCAGATACCTTCAAATATACGCAACTCAACACTTTCCCTCACTTAGTAAACACGCTTGTGCCATTTTCAGCAACCTCTTTATGTGAAAGCGGTTTCTCAACTCTCTTGCACGTCAAAACTAAGGCCAGGAAGATTAAGCCCTATGAGAACATGCGTGTGGCTATCTCAAACAAAGAGCCTCGCTACAGCATGATCATTGAAAAATACAACAAAAGAGCCATTGACTATGTTTGACTGTGGTGTTCTTTGTAAATTTATTGTGTCGTTATATTTGTTGCAGTGAAATTAAGTTAGTACCAATTACTGTTTGATTTTAGGCAAGGGGTACGAGATGCTTTTATGAAAGCTCAGGGGGTACGAGTGCGTAGAAAGGTTGAGAACCACTGTTCTACACGATTTCTTCATATTCCCTGTCGTATAATTTTTATGTGTTATTGTATTAACTATAAACTATCAGCGCTTCAAGTTAGTATATGGGAGCAAAATACACTCACCGTCACGACAGAGCAGTTCACAACAGTAAAAACATCAGGCCGCGCGTATATCTCATCGAATTCGAGCAGTCAAGAACTGAAGGTGTTCGGTTGGAATGGCGCACACCTAGGGTTGCCAGGTTGAAATCTGCTCAACTACAAAAGATTTGAAAATGCGCATAAAGTGTGCAAGAAAGCTTTCATGTTTTTATTATGAGGATGTTAAATATACAACTACTGGGGGAACAGATACGAGCTTGTGTGATGTCGTTATGCTCAATCCAGATAAACTGCCAATTAATGACGTATCTAGAATGTGTCCTGTTATGCTGATGCTGTTATTATTGCAAGCATAGGTGTGCGGCTGCATTGGCGCACACCCAGGATTGCCGTTACCACATCAAAAAACCAAACGAGAAACTACTGATGCATGAAAAAGTTAGCTGCAACAAGCAAGTTGAAATAGGAAAGTTAGAAATTTGTCTCAGAAAATCAATGGAGACGTCAATAAATATCTTTCAAGCTGTTTTTGTGATTTTCCCGTTTATTATACGATCTGGAAGTCAGTTCATGCTCAGTTTGACTGGGTGTGCGTGACACACACCAGCACACCCGGAGTATACGCCCCTGGAAAAGTGCAACGTCGACTGCGACAAACATGCAACGAACGTAAACTTTCATTTTGAACGAGGTTGCTCGAGTCAAGCATGGATTCATGTGGTGTAGTACTTTAGCTACTGTATACGTATAGTAGCGTACGTAGTGTTTTCTAATGTGTGGGTGAAGATCCCAAATTCTGCGCCTGAAAATTCCTTGGGGCTACCTGACATTTCGAAAGGGTATAAAGCTACTTTTCAGTTGAGTAAACGCTGCTTGATGGATCGCCGGTTTAAAGAGGAGTTTTGGAAATGGACCAAACTCAAATTCAGCATTTTTCAAACGAAAAAGTAATCGGACTCATACAGATCGCGGTAGATGGTTTTTACGAAGAAACATAACCATTTGCCAGTTGGGATATTTTTGGCATGGTGGTGAATACTGAAACTTTGAAAATGAAAATTTAAGCAAGCAAGCTGCTTATTGCAGTAGAGCGGCAATGGCTTAAACAGATAAACTACAAGCTTTTTATAATAAATTTTCCATTTTTAAGAGCACAGGCACGCTCGCTATTAGAGCACGTTGTCGCATTACTACACCATGGTTCGCAGAAAGTTGGTTTGCGATGATTCGTTTGATGATGTCAAGCAGTGGCTTGACTAGAAATTTTGTTTAAGGGGCCAAACAATCGGCAGATCTTCAAGGACACTATGACGTCATCGTTCATCGTGCGCAGTCATTTTTGCAATTAATCTCGGAAACCGCTCCCCCCACAAAAATCAGGGAATTTTTAAACATTGCTGCCGCCTCTTTACTAACTGCTGGCCATGGGTAATCCTGGAAATGGTGGGGAAGATACTATTGTCGAAAAATTCCTAAGTTTTGTTCGTAACGAAGGGGAAACCTACTACGCACTTTTCGATGAAACGTATCAATCTTCGCTAACAGAAAAGAAACCACCCTTTACTTTTAATTATAGCCTCATCAACTTAATCTGCATACCAATGGCAGAGTCTAAAGGAATAATTATACTATCTGATTGAAGGAGATTTTAATGCTACATCTGAATGAAGGATTTTGGTCTCAAGGCAAACTCAACTGGTTTCAATCTCTGCATGCAGAACAGTTCGCAACATGACAGTCTAAGTGTGTCGTACCCATCCTGATCATACGCCCTCTGCGACGTAACAATACATTAAACATCAAATAAATTTCTGTGTAGTGCTACCTCGGTAGTAAGCCACATGAATAACGCAACAATCACATCTTGGTGGGTAACAAGCTTTATTATATTTTAAAAGTATGTGTTATATAGTGCATGAAGGTGATATTAAACGAAGATTTTTTTTTCACGGAGCCGACTTTCTGTGACCCACTTCGTGGGTCCAGATTCATAAGATTAGGAATCACTTTCGATCAACGAACCGCGGAAACACCTCAATGCCTTGCATCTCCCAAGGATCAATGGTGGGTTTTTATGTTTATTCATAATTATCAATAACAATGTTCAGTGTTTTGAGAGAGTGGACGGTCTCTGAAACCTCGCTGTATTAACCACCATCGAAATACAGTAAAACCTGTGTTTATGAAAATTTCAGTACTTAGATAAAATAGTTGCGGTCTCTTAAAGTGTCTTAGCAGTCACCAAGATGAGTGTAGTAATAATTAATCACGTGCCTTGCTCAAGGCGCGGTTCTTGGCTTGGCGTCCATCGCCACTCTTTTAATTGGAAGCGTGGCGTTTGTTATTCGGG
>JGI24022J15233_10007545_pt1 | contig 11998 bp, 5 predicted proteins | sample Ectturendosymbi2_FD_15233 | JGI IMG/M metagenome (IMG submission 15233)
GTGCAGGCGTGTAGGAGCTGGGGGTGCAGGCGTGTAGGAGCTGGGGGTGCAGGCGTGTAGGAGCTGGGGGTGCAGGCGTATCCCCAAAAGTTTTGATTTGTCAAAAACTTGGGCAAAGAAGTTCCAAAATTTTCTAACAATAACAATATCAATGAAATTATACTTCTTTATCATTTAAATGTGTAAACAAAAGTTAGTTATGTCATGCGAAACACATTCAACATATAAAAAAAATCAATAAACTGTTTCTAGTAACTTCGTGTTTTTGTTTGTGAGAATTGATGAGTAACTGACTCACTTCAAAGGTTGTCCAAAAGAAGGCATTCTATTGTGTGCTGCAGGGCACCTACTTCATATCAGTAGAGACCAAGCCAGGCGCGCACAGAAAAGCGTTTGTTTTTAATTTTAAGTAGTGTTTGGATGAAAGCATTTTGCCATACAGCATGGTGCATATATGCGCAGTTGAACAGAATATGTTGAGACTCACGGCATAGTCACAATATAAATAATATGAAACATGACACACATATCACATACGCACCTTCAGAGAAGGAAGCAGCTTAGGCCTACCTCAGCTAGGTGTGAGGTTCTTTACTGAAAGTAACAAGGAACGACAAACTTCAGAACTGTGAGGCAGATGCTCAAGAATACTGAGCCAGCTGGCTTCTGACAATGTTTTTGCACAGCCTAGCGTTTTTTTCAGTTGGGTTAAGAAACAAATTTCAAGTACGAGATTTTCTATTATCAAGTCTTGGGACACGTTGCATGACCGATTTTGATGAGCCTCGAGCGAGGCCGAAGGGCTCAGGCCTCTCGAGCCGTTTGTCCCGAAGCTTGGAATATATATTTCATAAACGTAGCTCGGTGATGACGCTGCAGCAGGTGACGCAGTTCGCTGCTGGTGGAATCAAGTTCGAGAACGGAACAACCGCAAACAATCGGTTGAAATGAACGGAATTCAATGACAAAGCGGTGAGTTTTCCGTCATTCGCGCCAAATCCTGATGAAGTCAAGAAAAACTTTGGCGAAGGGCCAGATACAGGGCTGCTGTTGTTGCGTTGCACGTGTAGTCGGGTTTCAGAATTCAAATACCCGCCGACGGCTTGTTCAGGCTCGCTCTCGAAAGGCCTGGAGTTCCGCTCTCGAAACTTCAGGCCTCGGATTTTCCGAAAAAGTGTCGATCTGGAACCTTGAGCCCAGTCCCGGTGATTACAACCTCGACAACATCACTGCCATGATACATTGATGCAAAACTTCTCCGAAGAGCTATTCTTAGACTGTAGAGCAAGAGACTAGTTGAGGTTCGACGTTACCGTCAACCAAATCATTTAAGGTCCATGACAGGGATGCCCAAGGTTGCGGGCCGCATACGGCCCTTTTGGCCTTTGTGTGCGGTGTTTCGCACTTGTGGGAAATTGTTGAAGTAGCTAGTTCACATATCACAACAGTCAATTCACTTACATCTGGTTGATTCCGAGAGCGCCCGCACAGCACGCGCGAGGCTGGTGAGTTGCAGCCCACGTGACCATAAAATATGGCCCGACGTCAAAATTGCCGTTAGCCAAATTTTGTTCGATTTGCGCATCAAACAACTTGCTGTACACATCGAGATTCACACGATCAATATGTGGACTACGTTTTACTCGATTGAACCTTCATCATGTGTGTGCGTGTGTGTGTTTGTAAATACAACTCAGTAAGCTTCATTTTCGGTTGCGAAAATCTGAGTTTTGGTCGTATGCTGCTCTGACGTGTAGAAGGCCTGGCCAACCCTGATCCAGTGTATACGGTACCAGTTTCTAACCTTTTGCAATATCAATCCGTTGTTGCACTGTTGGGTGCTTAGAATGCTCTTCCCACAAACAAAAAGTACAGTCTACTCCAGGGGTTCCCAACCTTTGACCATGCACCCCTTCAGCATTTCGACAGATGAGCATGTACCCCTAAATTATAAATATATTTAACAATAAGCAAATAATGATTTGTGAAAATAGTATTAAATGATATATACATAAATACTTTAGAAATAATAGCGTATATATATATTTGTCCCTTCTATTGCTAATCTTAAATGTACCCCTTCAGAAAAGCTAATGTACCCCAGGTTGGAAACCGATTTTTCATGCATGATGTGGTGTGAAGAAGGTTCGTCACGGGTCTTAAAATAAGTGCATTGAACAGCAAAGTTCAAAGGTCACTGCTTCGATACAGATGCAAGGCTTGTTACTTTTCACATCCCGTAAATAAGTTGAAATATCAAGCATTTTTCTAACACTTCATGAGGATGAGATATATCCCTTATGCAAAACCCCAAGTCTCCAGGTGCATGTCCCCTTTTTTGTTTACTGTAGCACCCACCTTGCTGTAGGTGCTTTCAGCAGACGTCCCACAGAGTTTCGCTTCCATCTCCTTGTAGCGCTCGACTAATCCGCACAATCTTTTCTTCCGGACACTAATCAGACTGGCGGCTTCATCGTCACTTGCAAATACAGCAAAGATTATCTGATTTGCATATAGCAAAGAAGATTTCATTTGCATGTAACAGATGATTTCATTTGCATATATCAAAGGCTATTTCATTTGCATAAAACAAAGATAATTTCATTTGCATATAACAAAGATAATTTCATTTACATATATCAAAGATGATTTCATTTGCATAGAGCAAAGATGATTTCATTTGCATATAGCAAAGATGATTTCATTTGCATATATCAAATATGATTTCATTTGCATATATCAAAGATAATTTATTTGCATATAGCAAAGACGGTTAATTTGCTGCAGTGACGTCGTCACTCAGTCTGTGTCTGATGCAAGCTGAGAACAAACCAATCACCTGCCTGAAGAACGGGACGAATTGTGCTGTTGCTTGTTGTCAATGTTCCTCCTTGCTTGTTCGAGACGATTGTTCACATCATTGCGTAAGATTTCACTCGCTTGTTCTGCAGAAAAAAAAGCCTACAACATCCGACAGCGAAACAGCAGTAGTCTGAACAGCCGCTTGACAGTTGAAAATGTTTTTAACAAAGCTGCTGATCCTCCGATTCTCTATGAACATCCTGAGATCATCGAGAATCGTACGCAACAAATTACTAAGCGGCTTTTGCACCTGGTGAGCCAAAAGAAAGCGGAAGACATCTTTTGGTGACAGTGAAGCCAAAACTATCAGAGTTAGAATGGACTGCCCACGTTAACCATGCCAGGCATACCAGCTACACACAGCTTTGTTGCGTTTGTTGCAATGTAGAAAATTGATTTTGCAAATTCACTGAAGTCTACCGTGCCATTCAAGAGTTTAAATTCGAAATCAGTAAAGCAAGAAAATGCCATTTGCATCGTAATTTCCACGAATAAGCGAAAACAGTTCGTTCTTAAATAACTTCATTAACTTTAACTTGACCGGGCTTTCCATCGATCACGTATCAAACAAAAAAACTCGCCAACTTCCCACACCCCATCAGATATGAAGGTTCCGAATATATGCCCTGCGCATTCTGCACAGAGCGTGCCAATCAGCACTTCTTGTTGGCATGCACGCCACAACAACCGTAAGCGTTTGTATCTTGAAATGAAATACCAACACGGCTTCGCTGATTGGTTGACAGGAGATGAACAACTGACGACAGCTTTGCTTCGATTATGTTCAGTTCTTCCATAAGTACGCAGTGCTCCTAAATGAAAAAGTACGCAGTGCTCCTGAATGCAAAAAAGTACACAGTGCTCCTAAATACAAAAATCCAATTGAAGAATAGCCAACGGAGGACGACGAAGCGACTCGAACAAAATTTGCCCTGATGTGTCAAGTCGTTGCTGGTTCTGCACAGCGGTCGTCATCCACTACTGCTGCTGCATTATCGCCTGACCCTTATCCGGACCCCGAGAGAAAATCGGTCTAATACCATAAATACAATTGCCAAGCAGGGTTGCGGAGTAGGAGGTTTTTGGGTAGAGTTGGATTCCCAACAATACATGGAGTCGGAATGTTTGTCAGACTCCGGAAGACCAACTGGATCGTTTCTTACATCACACTCCTAAGTTGCTAATTCCTGTTGAAATCGTACAATTTCTTATGAAACTTTTGTTGAAACAGTGAATTGTTGCTGCGCACCACGATTTCCATTGAGTGTTAGGTGCTACTAATTCTTGACACCGAAAATTAATTCACTTTATGTTAAGGAGTCGGATATTTTCGAAAGGTTGGAGTCGGGAGTCGGACATTTTACCTCCGACTCCGCAACCCTGTTGCCAAGTGCTGACTTCTAACTTGACGCCCTGCTTCGAACAACATCTCGAAATTCAACTGATCGTTCTTGGCCTTGATAAGAGAGTCGGAATTTAAATTAATAAGGATACTGAAAAAAATCGATCAAACACACAGGGGCGGGTCCAGCCAGTTACGTCAGGGGAGGGACGGTTTCAGTAATGTTTGGTAGTCAAGTCTCATAACGGCTTCGCTGCTGTAAGTGAGATGGAGTATACTTCACAACACTGCTGTGGCAAAACAATGGACGACAAAATGGCCTTATATTGCGAACAATGAGACAATTCGAACATGACGAAACACTTAATCGGAATTAGATTTGACATGTTGCTTTCCGCATCGTAGAAAATCATGTTGAATGAAGTTACTTTCGTAGGTTTTAAGGGGGGGAGATGGCCTCGATCGTCCCTCCTGCAAAGCGATGACCGACTATTTTTGGGCCAAAATCGAAGCCTGTTATTTGAAGCAAAATACCTGCTTTAGTAAACCAACATCAATACTCAAACTTTTGCGACAGTTGCGCAAGCAGCAAATCCAGCTGAGATTACACGTTCGGCATTAACTTTGACGTGCACTAGGTAAGATTCGTTTTCTATTTAATTTTTTTTGCACTGCTCAAGCAAACTGACAAAAATTAAGAATTAAGTCATAAACGAGCCCTGATTTATCTTCAGCACCTGAAAGGCAAGACCGTCGGCCACTGTAACTACATGATAACATTAATTGTGCAGTTTAGTTATGCAAGGATGGGAACGAGATGATAGCTGTTCACGACACGACAGTCATTAAAAAGTTACCGAGCTCACTTCTTCCACAGCGGCCTTTCTACTTTTCATTGGCTGGCTCACTGACGAGGCTTTCCGTTCAGGGCTTCTGTCTTTGGAAAACCTGCTCAGTGCAGACAGTGGGTGAAAGCGACGCGTGCAGTAGCAAATGGCACGTGACGATATCCCTTAAGGACCGCTAGAGACTTTCAACACTTCCATTCATAACTCGCCGACCGCGCTCGATGAAGACATCGTAAGATGCGGGTTTTTGTGTATTTTCCCTGAAAAAAATGATTACCTTTGGATTTGAAATTTTCTGGTCAGTTTAATGTCGCGAGGAGGCCCTAGCGACGTTATTGGGACCTGTGAAAATATTCGAAATACTAATTTACCCATTATTTTGGAGAAGGAAGAACTCAAAAAGACGAATCTCATGATGTCTTGCGACTCTCCAGGGCGGTCGGTCGCCGAGTTACAGCCAAAAATTCGAAAATTGCCTCAGAAGGATAACCCGTTTAGGATAACCTGCTTCAACATTTACATACTTTTTTCTTTTTTTTCTCGTGGTGACGCCCTCGCTTGATGGATTGCTTGAAATCGTCAAGTTCGTGCACATTTGGGACTGAGAGGTAACCGGTTTATCAGTTGTCTCTTGCGTATCTGTGCAGCAGAACGACATTAGTAGAGTCCGGGTGTAAAAACGTGAGCTGCAGCATAAATACATTATATCTAATAGTCATAGAAACTAATTGCTAAACCGAAAATGCGTTTCGCGATTATGGAAAGGAATAAACCACCAAATGGTTATTGCAAAATGCATGTTACTTCATTTTTTTCGTTCGACAGCTGACGAACGTGTGGCGTGGTCTGAACCGTTTGTAAATGGACTACATGTTGAGACACGAAGCAAAATCAAACATTTTTAGTAAAGAAACAAAGTGTAAGTATTTCCGTAAGCGTTCCGTAACTGAGGCACACGCGCTGAGAAAGCACATATTAATCAAAATCTGTTAGTTAACTCAAAAACGCGTACAGAAGGGCTTATGGGCAGTTTGCGGTGACCAAACAAAACCAACGATCAGCTATTTTATACCAAATGTGCAGAACAAGATAAAAAATGTCTTTTTCAACTAAGCTTTTGCAAATATCTGATATCAGGCGTTGGCGAGCCTCGGGAATTAAGCGGCATTAAGAAAGATATGTTTCGTAGTTATAATTACGCCGCCACACAAACACATATGGTTATAATACCATCCAAGTTGAGAGGGCTGTGACCCAAGCGAATCATGCATGTATGTGAGTTGCCACAAATTAAATTCGAAACTTTTAAACGGAACTGCCGGGCACTAAAGCATTGGAAACTATTAGGGAGAGAGTTCCACAGCTTGGAAACTTTGTAAAGAATGTGTTGTGAAACAATCGTTTTGCAAGGATACCGATCATGAAGTCAAACCAGGATGCGCAATAAGTCCTTCAAAAACTCCTTTAGAAAGTAGGAAAGGTCCGAAACGAACGTTACGAAACGCAATTATAATACTGTATGAAGTTGAGAGCGAAGGTTGAGAGCGAAGGTGCAGCAGTGTTACAGAGAGGTCACGTGACACTTTCAAGTAAGGTAGTTTTGAAGCAGTCGGAAAGAAGTTTTGCTGAAGGGGCTTGAATGCTTTCTAGTGGACTGTTGTCTGAACTACAGCAATTATCATATATCACGTCACCAAACCCTAGAAGCAGCATATGTGCACGGCAAAGGACTAGTAAGGCATGTCTCGGTTAGAGGGATTTTCAAGTGGTTTTACTGCATTGATTCTAGACAACGTTCAATGGTGAAGTGAAGAGATATGAAAGCGCAAAGGCAACAGGCGATGAAGAAATGAGACCCACCGATGCTTGCGAAAAGTTACCTAGTTGATAAAGTAAATATTGAATTTTAACAGCGCTAAATGTTAAGTGCCATTGTTCAGACCATGCTTGTCGCAGTTTGAAGTCGGTAGACACCGTATTTATTCGATTGTAAGCTGCGGATTATACAGTTTTTTTTTCATCATTTTGGCGGCTTACATTTTTTTCTTCACTTTATTGAAAGGTACAGATGACGCGACCAAACGTTCTTTTCGCATTCTATTCTCTTCAGCATCACGTGCACAATCCGTCACAGTAGGGAGAATGATGAACAGAAGGCAGCTGTAGTAGTGTGAGCGATGAGCATCATTACCAGGGTGAGGAATAAACGCGAAACGTGCTATTACGCTGAACTATTTCAAAGGCTGGGGTAACCTATGTTCAAGTGCGACTTACAGTAATTTTTTAACACCATTTTGTGCGGCTTACAATCGAATAGATACATACAGTAAAATATTTTGGTGAGTATATGGACATTTCAAACAGTACGATAGGACGGTGTCATCAGGAAACAAGGAAACGGTGGGTCTTGGTTCGCCACCCATCTATGACAAGTTTCGTGGAAGTCGGCGTGTTGCGAACCGTTTTTATAACAACTGGCTGTGACTCGCAGTGTTGCAAACCCAAATATTCCTTCAGCTAATCATAATGTCGATTCACAGGAACTGAACACTTGTCCAGTGTAGCGCAGCAATGTATGTCAAAACCGTATCATGCTTTTCAAAATCTGTTTGGCATGTTTCAACAGCGCAGTCTAATGCCTCTTACAAATCAACTATTTTTCGTTCTATTTTCGCAAAAGTTTATTGGGTGTATGCAAATACTGCAATACTCTCACTAGCCAAGCCTCCACCTGAAACAAGTTTCCACATGTAGCCTAATTCTTCCCACCTAGTTTTAAATGTAACCAGGTATGATCCATGCTGATGAGGTTCAGGAGCAGAATCCAATTGTTTTTATTGCGTAGCAGCATATTTGCCAACTCTTATTGACTAACTAAATAAAGAGGAAAACAAAAATTACTTCATTAAAAAGTAACATTTTTCTCTTAAATCGCAATATTTACAATTGTCTAGAGCATTATTATTAACGATTCACTAGCAAATGTTGTCTGTTAAGTATGCTGCACTACACAAAATTGCCTCAACTATTCTAACTGCTATATCGATTATCTTGGTTAATCTAACAGTTCCATTGAAACAGAGACGTCTCTTTGCCAACATATAACACATCAAAAAGCTACAATGTAGTTATTTAAAAATTAGTCTTTTACCACCTCTCCATTACATTAACTTCTTGTGTGAGTTGAAAAAAACTCATTTAGAATTAGAATATGATTTCATATGGTGAAATGTAGTGAATTGACACTTGCTGATGAGTTCCATATATGAATTTCGATGATAATGAAATCCCATGTCTGGGTTTTCATGTTTGCAGCTTTTTGGGCAGAACGTTTGTTGGGCTGAGCTTGGTCAGAGAGATTATGAATGATTAGTGAGATCTTAGTAAAATTTGCTTACTTTTGCAGAAAATCCTCAGTATTTTTCAGGCTTGGTTTCAATAAATTCAGATATTATTCAAATAGCAGCTAAAAAAAGCTTCTGGCAAGACACTTATTTAACGCTTGAATGTGTCACCAATAAAAAATCAAAGAAATTCAGTGTAAAGAAGCATGCATATTTTCTTAGGATATAACTTTAATACCAATGAGGAAATACGAAAAACACAACAATTGCAGTAAGCCAATCGTAATTACTAGAGCAGCCTGTACTTTCAAGAACAGTCTCAAGTATGTTTGAAGGTAAGCCCCTTCAAATTAAATTTAATAAATTTCAGCTGAGTTGACCTTTAGCCGTAAAACTGCAAAAGTGGGTTGTACTTCATTTATTCCTTTGTGGCTGAATTGTCCTTGTTTATTTTTTATCTAACAAAACTCACAAGTGTTAACTGCCTGTTTTATATGTTTTTGTCTTTAGTTCCAGCTTGATCTGTTGGGGTTTATGTGAGGACACATAGAGAATACAGGCTCCTAAGTGCCAATAAGGACATGCTGTAACAATGATGTAAGATGAAAACAATTTGCAAAAGCTTACAACCATTCATTTGCTCTTTCCTTGCACAAGGTAAAATTTGAAAACTATTTTTGAGCTATACGACGATCTGCTATTGTTTCCCAAGTCAATACAGAGGCACTGTTTCAATCAAAAGTCATTAGAACAACACAAAACTTGTTTTAGTGTTCTGAAAAAAAGAGTTCATTCTTGCTCCAAATGTTTCTTTGTTCATAAAAACAATCATATTAATAATATAATTCTATTTACAACTCTAATAAAAGCACAAAAATTGACAGAAAACATCTTACAAATATCAAGAGAGAGTAAAAAGCTTTTACTTAAACAAAATGCAAGGCAAGGTTACATGCATAAACATGTCTACCAGTGAACTGAATGAATGTAATCTGTGAGCAAGGCGCAGTAAGACGATCAGTTGGTGAGGCAGGGCTGTTAATATTTGGTGAAGAAAACATAATTGGAGATGGGCAACCATTCTTCACTACTGCATCACACTCGACGATATTCTGCAACAAAGCATTAGCACAATAAAAAACAATTTCAATTTGGCAATTACCTTACTGCTTCAGTTGTAAAGAAACAAATGAGATGAACATAAACAAGGTGAAGGGTAAAAGTGCTGCATTTTGAAACTTTCAGCAGCCCTGGTACGGCATACTGGAATCTGGTTGTAAAACATGAGCTGAGGTCTGTACATCGATATATTGTCTCTCACCCAGTTGAGATTGTGTGGCTTTAAGCTATAGCTTTGTGTTAGACCTATGGTCAGTATGTTCAACTTTCATTGAAGTGAGCTTATTCAGTTTCAGCACTGGTTCTTGGTTTTGATCAGCAGATGCCATCTTCTAGTTTCACAGCTTTACATCCCCTTCCAACAAGGCAATACTGATATAAAACAAACTTGTCACTGTAATTCCAAGAACTTAAAATAACCAGTGAAGAAAGTGATGTTTTTTTTGCTAGAAACAATGTTTGATTGTAGTCGGACATTGTGCACTTACTTCAAAATAAAACTGTAAAAGATGATTGACACAAAGTTAATTTCCAAACCTGTGCAGTATTCTCAGTATTAAAATCAAGCTCGTCACTCTGTTCAGAAAGAATCGTCTCATCACTGTCATAGTCTTTTTCAATGTCATCTACTTGGTTTTCAGAAAGTCTGTTGGATGTAGACATTTCATAAATGAAAGCTACTCATTTTTTCAGCAATAATTCATAGTTGTATGGTAACAAATAATGAAGTTATTGTTAGGAGCACACTAATTTGGTTTTCCAGATACATTCATTCAAAAATACAAAACTTCAATTTATATTTGGATCATACTTCACTGATTTGCAGAACTCCTTGTACCCTAAAATAAGCATAAAAAGTTTTGACACTACGGACCCCTTTCACTGCAACCAAAACTGATGTGAACCCTTTTGTTTTGTCTAAATTTTTTTCAATTATTGAGAAATTAGATTGGTTGCTTCTGAGTGTGACCTCCTCAACCGCCCTAACAAGAAGCAAATTCCAGGTTCAATCTGTCACCAGAAATCAAATAATAAAGGTCAGTCTACTTGCAACTTGAACATGTCAGACTGCAGTTGTGGTGCGATTACGCTTAAGAATAATGGCCCAAATGGGTGGATAAAAACTAGCGAATTTTCTTGATTGGATTTTGGTTCACAGACACCCTAAAACACATTCACAGACCCCAAAGGGGTTCATGGACCCAGGTTAAAAGCCTCTGTCTTAAACAAATCTTTTCATAATACAGTAGCAGGTTTGGTGTTTTTTTCAGCATATCTTATGCAAGCAAAGAGAATTAAAAATAGCCTGTTCAATACCTTAGATAATTTTTACTGCAGCTACTTTGGTGATCTGGAAAATTCATGATATAATGCAGCAAATAGGAAAATGAAAAAAAATCTGAAAATCACACTTTTAATGTGTAATGTTATATATGTTTAAAATGTCATCTCTTGAATTGAAAACAAAAAAACTGCAACCTTTACAACAAACATAATATCATGTAGATAAATAACTTAAGCAAACCAAAGCAATGTCCTTCTACAAAAACAAGCTTAGTCATCTTTTTTTCACCATCAGCATAAGTATAAGCATAAGTATTGTTGCACCCAAACACCATGTGGATTGTACATGAGCTTGTGTTTATAGCAGCTATGTCGAACCCGCGACCCGCATGCGGCCCAGACGAAGGTTTTGTGCAGCTTAGTTTAGGCTTTCGCTGTAGTAAAGCATCCTACATACTAACAACTTGTCCTTATTTTGATAATCTTGAATTTGACATTTTTGTTGCGGGTGGTCCTTAGTGCCACTTTATCACGTCTGTTACCATTGCAGGTAGTATTCGAACGCTTTCTGGACATCAGCTTTAGCTAAATTTAGTTTTCAAAGATCAAAGTAGGCCATTCAATTTGCGGCCCTCACTAATATATGTTGTTCAATGTGCGGCCCTGGTTAAGATAGTGATAGGAGTGGGCTATACGGGCAAAAAATGTAAAATCAAGTGATCATAGGTTTATTGCATGTCATTTGAGGTAAGGAGAAAGGAAAAAAGTTTTTTCAAAAAATTTGCATTATCAGAGGTTTGCCAGGCGAAAAACGGGAAAAACCAACAAAAAATCGACCAAAATGAGTAAATTGGCCATAATTCAGTCCATAGAGCACTCCGGAAGTTCATATTGGTACCAAAATATTTGTTATGCCTGCCTGGCACTGAACAAATTAATTAAAAGGACCAACACCACAATCTAGTGTCTTTGGGGTCCCAAACGTGCTTTTTCAGCAGTCTATGAATGGTCTTTTTTATCACCGATTTTGGCCGTTATTTGGCAGGCAAACCTGCAAAAATAATAATTTAAAAGTTTCCTGATTTCTTACACATACTGCTGTTGCAATCGGAAATCCCGAGCGGCATGTGCGCAAAGCTTCGCACCGTGGCAGCAAGCAACAATAGAGATCACCCGACGAGATCACCCTATTATTGCTT
>JGI24022J15233_10007546_pt1 | contig 11997 bp, 6 predicted proteins | sample Ectturendosymbi2_FD_15233 | JGI IMG/M metagenome (IMG submission 15233)
TGAAAACTTCAGTGAAACACTTTGGCCTAGCGGTTGGGCCCTAGGCCAGGCAACATGAGCCAAAATGACCCTAAAACTACTTCACTTATATTAGTCACAAAAAATCCCCTCCCCCCTCAACCCAAAAAGTTTTGTTCGAGTGCGATCTACTAGACTGGTCGATCCGTTTGAGCCCTTGAACAGCTCTCTAGCACAATCGGCGAAGGAGCTAGGGCGTTGGTGAGGTAACTGAAAACTGCTGTTTTTCAGGCAGAAATCGAAGTACGAATATATCGTAGACCGGTTCTCAAAGTGTTAAGCTTAAATTTTCAGATTATTTTCACCTTGTTTTTCTGGCATTTTTAGGCCTATCAAGATTTTATTTGGAATGTTTTGAGTGGCGATACGACATTTTTGGTCCATTTGAACCTGGAAAGCCTCAGAGCAGTTTTTCTGTGGGTTTTCTGTGACTGCATTTTGTCATAGATATTTTGTAGAAGGCAGTGTCTATTTTTCCGCCAAGATGCCAGCAGCAACAGGCTTGGCAGAAACGAAGTAAACACAAAAGATAAACCCTGAAGCTAACCTTAACGTGTAAACCCTAACACTAACCCCTAAGCCTAACACTAAGCCTAACACTAACCCCTAAGCCTAACACTAACCCCTAAGCCTAACACTAATCCCTGAGGCTAATGCTAACCCCTACCGAATGGTAACCGTAATGCAAACACTAATCGAAGCATCAACCTAACACATAAAGGGAAAAGTTTGGAAAGTTATGAAAGATGTAAAAAAAAGAAAAGGGAAGTCGCCAAGGTGAGAGTCGAACTGAAAAGTAATGGCATACCAAACTTGAAGCATAACCACTACGCTACAAGCAGCACGCCGATTGCATGACAAACTGACCTTTTTATTCGAATTGTATCATGCCACGGGGCCGAATGTTTGACTGGCGGCACATTAGCTCCTGCCGATCTGTTGCCACCAGAATATTGGTGGTAAAATAGACACTACCTTTGTAGAATTGTGACATGTGATGCATATATAGTTGCCTTGTGAAAGACAGATATCTGTTAGTAGAGGATTTTTGTTACGGATATAAAGTGACGTAACTGGAGTCGGGAGAACTAAAATTTTATGGTGAGCAATGATATCATAATGTTAACAAAAATAATATTGGTTGCTAACCTAGGCCTAACTTCAGCTGCCATCCCACTTACACCAAGATTGAATGGAATAATCTTTAGGTTTCAAATTTAGATTTCAACAGTGGTGCAACTTTTTAACATGTCATGTTTGAGTGAAGGTTATTGCAATGGAAACTTATTTTTTCTATTGTATCTTTAACTTTCTTCAATGTGTAACGAGTTATTTTTCCACTCCGGTTACGTTATCACACATCCATTAATGATATCCACCCTGATGGACATTCGTTCTTCACATTGTACCTATATATATATATATATAACATCAGTCACTTGTGTACCAGAGTCAGAGTGTTTAAAAACTATGGCAGGGTGCCTATTTGTATTTTCATAACCTTTGTTATATTGGTTCTAACACTGTTTTTTATTAAGCATTTTCTGCGAGAGGAGATGGTACATTTGAAGTTTAACTATTTCTTGTTTATTTATTTGCAATAATTCTAACTGGGTTCGAAAGCAACGTTATATTTTTACCACTAATCCAGGCAGTTCAAAACTGTCAGTCATCGACCTGTTTCAGCTTGTTTGGCATTTTTGAAACTATTTGGAGCATATTTTGATGTGCAATTTGGTATTTATAGTCCATCTAATCTATCTGGACCTGGCAACCCTGGGGTTGCTCACATAACTCAACTAACTCAGCATTTGTCACTGAGTTTATGTACTGTAATATATAAGTCCTAAGTAGGCATAATCAATTATTGGAAAACGATTGCCGGCGAACTCTCCAAGTGTGCGCACTACCGCTTATTTCAATATAACAACAGAAGAACGTGCAATAAATGTACATAAGGATATGTTTGCTACTTGACCTCTTGAGCTGACAGTGATTGGTGTGTGACCAGCCCAATCATTGGGCTTAGGCCAATGTCCCTTATCAAAATACAGTATTGGAGTACCATCACCTTAGCTAGCCTAGAGCTTAGCCTATTCAAAAAGTATTTTAATAATGCGACTATATTAGATTTTGTTATGTTTAGAGAATTCAGCATTTTCAAAGATATCGTGAGTGTAGAAGTTTAGTTTTCACTGCCAATGTTGGGCATATCTGGTACGGTGGTCTAAAAGTTCTCAATTTGACATAAGCATGTATTAATCTGGATTCTATGACAAGCGCACGAAGGATATATTTTTAACCATTCAACTTTATGGCCTCAGAGAGCCTCCCTGTATAAAATATAAGTTGCAAACTTGTATAAATTATGTTGTCTAGCCAAACATTTACTTCCAAATTAACCTTAAAATTGTAATTTCAAACATTTTTGTAATAAGAAATGATAGAAAGTAATATTTATACAATTTTTTTCAATCCAAGAAGTCAGTAATTTGCACAATTTACCAGAAGCAGTTAAATGAAGGTTTTCAATTGAATGCTTTCACATTAGACTACAATGAATTACAAATCAAAGTATTTTACAGTCATTTGCCAAAGTAATAGGACCTCACCAAGCTAAATGACAGTAATTTTCAGATATTCCTTGATTGTATTGTTATGAACAGCATACTTTTCATAATACAACACCACATTGACCTGTTCTGTGTACTCTGTGTATATATATATATATATATATATATTATGTACATACATAAGTTGCATTACCTTTTGTTGATAATTTCAAAGTCATTTCACAACTATTCACTAGCAATTGGTTAGAGTATTTTGCAGTGTGGACCATGCAATACCTGGTAAACCTGCTATAAACCAGTTAGACCACTTACTGCAGCTAAGCTACCATTGTAAGCCTCAATTTTGTAATCACTCATTGCCATGGTTTTATAACATACTTGCTTAATTTTTGTGGTCATTAACATAATTAATTGGTAGCCTGTATGAAAAAAATGTAAACTTAATCAGGAGGTTTCCTGCTTTTGACAATCAACTCATGACAGTTAACACTTACACTTTGCTGTCTGAATGTAGCAATGGGGTCATTCCATGCCAATTAACACCTTCACTGCTGGGACAGTTCAGATGAACCTTGGTTTCTAGCATCACTTGGCGATTGTGGTAGAGAGCTGTTCAAACCCTCGAAAGGTGTGGTGAGTCTTCTAGTTTGTAATGATTGCAATGAAATACAATTCTAGGTTTTGGGTTTCAGTTTTTTTGTGGGTGAGGCCATCATAAGTGAGGTATGCTTTTGGCCATTTTGGCTCAGGTTACTTAACCCTGGCCCCCAACCGCTAGATAGAATTTTTTGACGCAAGTTTTATTGGAAACTAGGGTAGAATTCAAGTCTTTTAAGACTTTGATTAGCTTTCTTACGTTTCTGGTTCAAAAGTTGTGGTGTAAAAACTACAAAATAATGAATTTGTTGTTTTTAGGCCATAGCATACAGGAATAAATTTGCTACTTTGGAATAATGTGTATTTCTTTGTGTGTATAAAAGCATAACATATGCTAAAAGAAAGTGGGCCATGCAATTTTTATTAAAAGTTGTCTTCTTAAGCAGCTTAATAAGCCCATTAGTCTGAGTGAAGGCAAGGACCTGGTTTGTATATTAAAGTGTTGAGAGTTACATAAATGAACGTAACATGCTGCTTTGTGCAAAATCTGGGGAATTTTTGTAAAATTTTAGGCTCACTTTTAGGGAATTTTTAGTCACATTTGTGGGAACCCTAGTTATTGCATGCAGTCATGCCAAGTAGTCTATTGACAATTGGGTGGAAAACATGCTGGTTTTGATAAAATTCAATGGCAATTTAGAGTTGGACGCACTGATCGGAAGGGGCTCCATACGTTCAGTTTCATTAGTTCGCTGCTGGCTTCTTTGCTAACATAAACTTGAAGCGTTGTTTGTCGGGTGTTTGTTCCGGCATTTATTATTTAACTGGCGATTAACCTTGTACTTGTGCTATTCACCGGAGTCCATGATTGAGAGTATGGGCAGTGTTTTAGAAAAAATCCGTTAAAACAGAGGTGGGCCAAAAACTGCTACAAAAAAGAAAGGTTTAAAAGATATGAGTGATTAACTGATCAATCGCTGGAATAGACCGAACATCAGCAAATGTGACAGCGTTGTCATTCAGGCAGGCACTGAACCTTCACTTTAAAAGTGGACCTTGTCACTTCACCTCTAGCGATGTGCGATCACGAATGCACAAAGTTTCTATAGTAGTGGACGGGATAGTTCGCATAAAACCTGCTTTGACCTTCATGTCTACACGAGTTGGGTAACAATTGATGGTAAAACCTTTTTGTGTGTCATCTGCCCAAGTTTTTATTCGGCATAAGCTTCTTAGTTGTCGTGCTAAGTCACTGACTGTTTCAGAACACTGTTTTTGCGTTCGACAACAATCTGTCACGTCACTATTGGCTTTTATGTGGATAGGATCAGGAGTGTAGTGGGGTGGATAAGGCGTTCCCACACCTTTTTGCACTAGAGTACATTAAGACACGGCTGCGATCTCACAGATGTGCTAGCGACACGCAGATTCGCACTGCTAGTCAAAAGTCTACAGTGAAACAGGAAGAGTGTGGAACTTCTTGTAGGTGAATGCTCACTTTATTCAAACAATATGTTGCAGTTTCGTTTTTATTTGGTGTGGGACTCTTGTCTTAGCACTACACTCCTGGATAGGATCTAATCTCAGGTTATAGCAGTGATTCTCAAAGTGGTTCACCTGAATTTCTAGTGTTCCACAAAGAGTTCCATAAATCCTTTATAAAACGTACAATGGCCTATGTGCAATACAGTGTTGGTTGGTTCCGGGTGGTCCAAGACTGCGAGCATGAGGGGCCACATTGCGGTTTGAGAAAAAAATTCCCCTTTGCGCGCCACAAAGAGGAAATCCATTGCAATTAAAAGACTCGTTTGCTGTTCTAATAGACCTAATTTTTGCTGCACGCCTGAGGCAATTTTTGATTCTAGAGTTAAATTTTTAAGTTTTCTGTTTGTTTGCGACTCAAAATAGAGATGTTCTGCTGGAAAAAAGATACACAACACACCCACAAAATAACAAAACAATTTTTTCTTGGTTTTGGTGAAAGTCAATGTCCGCTTTAATTTCCGTTGTCGGCAGACGCAAGTAGGCATGTAGGTTTCATCACCCATTCTATCTCGTGTGTCGCTTTTCAGTCGCTTGATAATTGAGAAAACAATTTCGCAAATTACGAACATTGGGAGCACATCTTCAGTGTAAAGTCTCTCAAGCGGGAGCAATTGCCCGGTTTCACCCCTTGATTACCCTTTAATTATTTCAAAATTGCTTCCCTAGAATTTCCGTGGCATTACCCACATATTTTCTGGTATTTGGTGCTGTAATGCCGCTTTAAATAAAAACCCTTTCGGAACGGATATTACTTGCAACCTCACACGACACTGTGGCTTGCCATTGTTATTGGTGAAGAAATACGTTTCCTCCCAGTTAGAATTGAACTTTCTGTTTTCCTCTGACACCCATTTTTTTGTTAAATTGCTATACTTGACTAAAAATCACTTCATTGCTTGCACAATGCACATCTAATCTAACTCGAAAATTAATTACAGAATGTATGTTTGCAACAAAGACAAAAAAATAAACGCATGCTTTGTGGTCACAGAGTACTGCAGCGTTAGCCTAGCCTAGAGGTTAGCTATTGTAACGTCATAAATTGTAAAAAGATATTGATGCCCCCTAATAGTTACATAGTGACCTGCACTTCAGTGATGTGTGGCTTGCATGGTCTGTGTGGCTAATACAATGTATTTATGACTTTGTGTAATATGCGGCATACAGAAAGCGTTCACGGGCCGCACAAAAGCCGTCCGCGGGCAGCATGCGGCCCGCGTGCCAGCGTTTGGACCACGCTGGGCTAGTTGTTCATGTGGTGTAAGGATAACAAAATGGTCCACTGGATATTTTTTAAAAGGTGATAGACTGGCCAAAACAGCTTGAGAACCACTGGTTTATAGTAAAGCAGTGTAGTGACAAGCGATTGCAAAACTAGTTGACGTATGACGTTTGTTGTGCTTTGAAATGTAACGTTAGCGCCTTGATACCAAACGTCAGCTAACGTTTGGTATCGTGCCGATGAACCCGATCTTTGTGGGAAGATTGCGGCACCAATGATCCATAGTTGGAGAACTTATTATCGAGTGACATCAGTCTTTACTCGTTGGTGCTACCACGACATGTACTGTATTTCATTCTATTTCTGTTGCCTGCTATTGCGTTATGTGTAGCAGAGGAGTTGGTTGTCTTGATCAGTCCTTGCCCTTTGTCTGCGTTTAACGTAATAGATTACAGGGTATTTCAGACGTCGACGCTGGCAAAAATGCTGCTTGAAATTAAAAGCGAGGGAGATGAATAAGAGCTTTATGGCGGCTGGTGCATCAAGTCACAGATGTTAATAATTTTTCTTAAGAAAGACAGCAACTTTTGAATGTGTAGCTCTTATGCAAAACTTTTACAATAGTGCAAAGTATGTTTAATAAAGACAGCTCGCGGGAAATCAAAGTTCGATTCCTAGGAAATTTGCATTTTTTCTGGCACTGCATAATTTACTGGATTCTAATTGCTTGTGCAAATTTTCATAATTTTCTTGTTGGCATTTGGATTAATAAAAATAACTTCAGTTATCACATATTGATTTAGGACATGTCCACATAGAGTAGGGGACGGGAACCTATGGCTCGCGAGCCAGATGTGACTCTTTTGATGACGGCATCTGGCTCGCTTGATATTTTCTTAACACAAGTGTTACAGATGAAACTTTCTTTAATTTTGCTGCAAAGCCATCAGCAACACCATGCAGCACCAGAAGTCGCATTAACACTAAGAAGCATGTTAATAAAGAGAAAATTCAGACATTTACCGTTGTTTAAAATAGTTGATTTTGCTTAAAAATGCACACGTTAGTTAATTAAGTGTTGAAAAATATTATATGGCTTTCACAGAAGTACAATTAAAAATATGTACGTTTTATGGCTCCCTTAGCCAAAAAGGTTCCCGACCCCTGACATAGAGTATAGGTAGTTTTAATAGTAAAAATTTTATTAAACCAATGTTTTGAAGAAACATAATTTGCAAAGTCTATCATACAGAAATATTACCTTTATAGCTCATATTGCAGTCATACTTCTAACAATTGAATGACAGAAATGTTTTATTTCCAATTTAATGCAATAATTGATAAAAAAATTATAAGGCAGTCTCATCTGTTACAATTACATGTCATAGATACTTATACCGTAAGTTTCGCTCCAGACATTTTCTATTTAATAGTATGGTGCATTTGTTTTTAGCATAAAACAATGTTCATTGAGCAGAGCCCTTTCTTTGTAAACAAACAGCCTCCATGATGTTTACAGAGTGAGTATATATGCATTTATTAGTTGATGCAGCATACATCCATCATGTAATACTCTGGTAAACTTTTGCTGAAAAGATGTCAGAGATTCTCATTAAGTTAGGTTGGTTCCTTCAGGTGTTGTAATTGTAGCATGGATTTAATTATTTAACGCTGTTAAAATGGAAATAGTCGAATTATGAAGTATCGCCGTTATATTTTACGTCGTTGTTTGGTTTTTGTTGCGTTCACTAAAATTGGTCGCATCAAACCCTATAAAGTAGTGGGATGCATTTAGTCTACATGTGCGAAGCGAATAGTGTGCCTGCCGAACTGCAATCGGATTTCCGTTCCCATGCGTACATCGACTGAGCATTCTTTTTCGCATTGCATGTTTGTACGTCTAGTTCTCAACCTGCTTAAAACCCGTGACACCATTGCAGTGCTGCACTAGTTTATAACCTTTGGCGCATTTCCTCTCTAGCTGTCACGAATATTTTTAAATATGTGAAAACAGCAAATGTTCAATGTGACAACGCTAAACCGTTTTCTTGTGGTGGCTTGACCTTGCCTGCAACGCATTTTGCTTCAATAAACCGTATAACCGCATTGCGCATATTAAACTTTATACCCAGAGCAAAAGACTTCTACTTACTGCTATACACTGTTCCCTTTACACTGTAAGTAGCTTCGTCCTTCGGAGGTCAGCAGCTTAAATGGCCCGCGGTCTTTCCTTCGCAGCCTCCTACTCCCTCATGCATCTTATGAATCGGTGTACTTGGAAGCAGGGTTTCGAAGTTGGAAGGAGTCGGAGGTTTTTGCGTGGAGTCGGAGTCTGATTCCTAACAACGCTGGGAGGACGAGTCGGATTTTTTGTCCGACTCCGCATGTCCATCGGATAATTTTTTTAATCACACTCTTAATTTGGGAATTCCTATTGAAATGGTACAATTTCTGTTGAAAATTTTGTTGAAATAGAGATTTCTTGCTGTGCACCACGATTTCCAATGATTTTAACAGACAATTTTCATTCTCTTGATGTTAAGGAGTCAGAGTCGGATATTTTATCTCCGACTCCGCAAATCTGCTTGGAAGTCATCGTAGTACTACATTATAGTAATCATGAAGCCGTGATCCATGCGTGTACCCTATATACTTGTGTTCTATCAAAGTAAATGTATTAGCGCAATCAAGCATATACTTTTCTACTACCGCCACGTACTGTATATATCCTCGTGTTCTTTGGTTCTTTCATGTATTTGTGTGTTCTTTGTTACTGCGATGCATGTTTCAGTCTAGCGCGTTGCGTGTGGTAGTGAAGACGTTACACAGTAAATAATACAATGAATAGCTTCATTATTGAGGTTAAATACAGCAGAGTGTGGTAGTTAATCTCTGCACTTATAGTCTCGTTACTGACGTGGTTTGTTTATCTTGGCAGTGTTTGTGGAGCTGATACTGGATATCTGTTAATATGACAATTATCGTGTATACAACTTCTGTCTTGATGGATAAATGCATACGGAATAAGCAGCGGAAGATTCTTGACTTCTTGCTCCAAAACAACATTGAAACTGAAGAAATAGACCTCACAATAAATACAAGCGCGCGCGATGTGATGCTGGAAAAAATTCCAAAAGAAAAACATTCAGAGAAGATCTTGCCTCCCCAGATATTTAATCAAGATCAGTACTGCGGTGATTATGAAGATTTTTTCAATGCTACTGAAGCAGGACTGCAGTACACGTTCTTAAAATTAACACCGCCATCTGGTTCGTTGGAAGAAAAACTTTTACAGAAATATGCCAGAGATGGTGTTGTTGTTAATATCTAACTAAAAACTAGATAATCAATTTTTGTAACTTTTATGAAATAAATTGTTTGGCCTGGGGAAAAGAAATTCAGGTTGAAGGAGATACTCAATTCCTGCTTTCCTGTGCGTTCATGAAATGGTTGACGCATATATGTAAGCTGTACGTGCAGACTTGTAGTAGTCCTTAAATTGGCGCATCTATTTTCTGTACAGTGCTCGATGAAGTTTTATGTTTTTGTTTGCAGCTCATTCCAAATCCAAAGAACTTAATTCCTAATGAAAAATCAACTTCGAGTAAAAGTTTACGTGATTCTGGAATTTTCATTCATGTTTTAACCCAAAATAACACTTTATTGAAATCAACAACACTAAGATTTATATATCCCAAGTTTCAAACTATGTAATGATTTTTGTAGTCATCATAGTCACGACTTCTTATATTTCAGTCAGTTTGGAACGTTTTGCATGGTAGTTGTTCGTCCGGTACCTAAAACTTGCGCCCGAGCATTCACTTTCTTGGGTTAAACTTATGGACAGCAACCAGTTATATTTTCAGGATTCTGACGGAAATCCGTGTATACATAAGTAGTTTATATCAGTTACTTGTATTTTACCGGCTTAGTTGCGTTTTTCCGTTGTACAACACATGAAAGATTATTTCAGTTCAGATAAATTTATGTGGCGTATTCATGTTATGGGTTGCATTGGCATGAAAATGCGAATGTGCGAAGTTTCAGTGTAGCAAACTAGCTTGCGATCTACACGTCAAACTTACAAGAGTCCACGGCAATGACGTTATCTTACAGCATGTGCAAAACTCACGATGTTTTCAGAATACATTGCATTTGCTAATCCCACTAAATCAGGAGTTCCCAACCTGTGGTACGCGTACCACTAGTGGTACACGAAGGTCTTCCAGGTGGTACGCGAGTAACTTCCAATATTTCACAAAAACATGGATTCATAACTTTATAGTTTACGTATCGGGCTTTGTTTCCAAAGAAATAAATTTCCCGGTAGCCTGCTATTCCTATTGTTTCGTAACATTATGACCTTCGATCAGGGGCGGATCCAGGAGGTGGCGATTGCCCCCTTAAAACCAACGAAAGTAACTTTATTCATGATTTTGTACAATTCGGAAAACAACATTCGCGATATAAGGCCATTCTGTCATCCATTGCTTTGTCACAGCAGTGTTGTGAAGTATACTTCATCTCTCGCATTAGTGAACCCGTAATGAGACTTGATTACCAAATATTACTGAAATTGCCCCCATGAACTTACTGGCTGGATCCGACCCTGCTTTTGACGAGCTGTTAGCAAATTTACGCCATGCATCGACCAATTGGTGGAAGGCAAACAAAAACAAGTCTCATTAAATTTAGTTGTGGTCTTTTCTTGTGATTTTAAATTAAATTATTCTTTTGAATAAACCAAAATTTGATCAAATTAGTTGTTCTGGAAGTGGTACGCATTGACAATGCAGGATGCCCAAGTGGTACGAGATCGTAAGAAGGTTGGGAACCGCTGCACTAAATTAAAAAAGCAGGTTCCCAGCTTTTTTTAAGTGTTTCTTTTGACCATATCCTTATAGGTTATAGTAGTGTGCTTTTTACTCACGGTATCTTGGAAAATGTTAGATTTTGCGGGAAGAAGTTTAGGAATCATTTTTTCCGGTTCGTCTTCGGAATCACGCCATGTTTTTCCCTTTCCGACACATTTCGCAAAGGATGAACGGTATTTCTTGCTTCAACCTTGTTCTGCTGACTGCATGCTTCTCTGATCACAAAATTCCACGTTGCACTTTTTATATGTCCCACTTCTGCCTCACTGTGTATATACGAGAATACCAATTCAGAAGAAAACAGTGAATGAGGTCATTGTGTTTCAATTTCTCCGCCTTGCTCTTCTCCACCGCTTGCAAGATAACTTACGCGTATTCCGTATTGTGAAACTTACCCACTTTTCTCAATTGCACATGTAATGTTGGCGGCCAAGAGATGATACGCCGCGTGGTCCTATAATGCATTTACACTATTCACTTATAACGGACAAAACGAAGCCCGTCCTGCGTGCATTCAAACTTTGAAGCTTCTTGAACTGTGCCCGAGCAAAACTGGCGTCCATTCTGGAAATGGTGCGAGATAAACCTCTCTTTGTTTAAGGAACCTCTTTTTGTAGTGTTTCGGCCTACGTCCGACCATACACCCAATTTTGCCGAAAACCATAGTAAATGCGTTATAACCTCATACGTGTCAGTTCTCTCGTGACCTTCGGAAAAAGGCATGCTCTCAGTTCGAACTTACTGTCTTACAGAAGGTCGAGGCTCCTGCACTCGCAACCTCACCAGCAAGTGTTTAAAAAGTTTGACAAGTATAAAACAAAATCAAGAAAAAGTAATTCGAAGGGACACCGCCCATACGCAGCATGCCGGTGCACGTAGTAGTGGTGTGTGGTCTCGTGAACATGGGCGTCGGAAGGATTTTTTCCAGGGAGGGACCAATAGTAGACTTACAGCGGTAGCCAGAAAGATTTTTGCAGGGGGTCAGCAATAGTGGCAAATTACATTTTACCCACTCGAAACTAAGAAAACTTCCTTTTTTTGCTAAAAATTTAATGGGAAAATGTCAAGTTTCAAACTCCAGGTGGGGGACAAGGCCCCTCTCCTTCCCTCCCTTCCGACGCCCATGCGCGTGGAAGCGAAATCACCACAACTGCTTTCATTAATCTTC
>JGI24022J15233_10007548_pt1 | contig 11995 bp, 7 predicted proteins | sample Ectturendosymbi2_FD_15233 | JGI IMG/M metagenome (IMG submission 15233)
CTCCAATGTCCAATTCACTGACCTCCCCATGGACTGCACGGCCTGACGGTCCTGGATGATGAGACAACTGAATGGCTGCTCAACATCTGCCCTGAGATCAAGTACGGCCTAGCAGTTCCTGAAATAACTGACTCAAACAATGAAGCAGCTTGTTGTTGCATACAGAAGGGATTCCATTCCAAACCAATCTCGCTGTGCAGTTTTTTGTGTTGAAAAAAACTAATAATAAAAACTTCAGTTTTTTCTAACCACAACTTTTCCTCCCCACTTCCTCCCTGGAACAACTTTCCTCCCAGGGATTAAAAATTCCTCCCTTGGGGAGCCGAGTGGCTTCCCTTTAAGAACCACTGGTCTAGATCATGCTACCATGCACAGGTGTTGTGCATGAATAAACTCCAGTTGCACTTCTAGAAGTTTTTGCAGCTCAAAAACTTTGACTACAACTTAAGGTGTGGAAATCCAATCGATGGCTTCCTTTATGCAGATTAATTTTTAAAATGCCTTGCATGAAAAATGAACTGCGTTAGGTTAACCAACATTTGTGACGTTGTGAATACGATTTCAAATGCAATTGTTACTTGCTAGTGACAACTGTCACTGTGAAGCAGTTGCACATAACATCTTAAAAGGATTCTAATTTTCATAGGCTATAAGCGCGCTGGTTTATACTGTATGCAAGCTAAAACATGCTGTTTGTGGGTTAACTTTAATCAACATTTTCCACGAGGCATGTTATTGATAATTGTGATCTCACAATCTAAGCTGTTGCAATGCACTGGTTTGTTGATGTGGCACACAAGTTGTGGAAGCGCTACTCCAGCATTTCACAATTATATTGAAGTGGTGATTTGGCTATTAGTCCGATAGCAGCATGGTAGTCAGTATTCATTGTTGCATCACAATTGCTGTTGTCCGTTTGTTAAACACAGCCAGCAAAAGTAGTGTTTGCAACAACGCAAGATAAAAGCGCAGTGTTTGTGATTGGATGAGAACTACCATGGCATTATTGCACAATCATGGGATGCGTAACACACACATGTGCAAGTTAGCTATTGTTATGGCGACTTGTTCAAATGGAATTTACATCTGGCAGATGGGCGGTAATCAGTTATAGCCTAGTGCTACTTTTGTTTAGGCTGGGTTGTAGATGACCAGTTAACTTACTGCAAGCTACTTCGTAAAATTGCAAAAAAACTTTGCTTTCTGCATTATAATCTTAAACTGTTGAGAATGAACTACTGAGTATTGGCAAATCAGTTGAGGTGTTTCATTTCATATAACAATGCCAGAACTTCAGTTGCAATAACTAATGCAACTAGATCACTTTTTTAAGGACATGCAGTTGTTTAATGTTACATTACATCAAAATTCCAAACTTGATTCTTTAAGACTTGGATTGTCTTTCAAAATTTAAAACCCACTGAGTTGCAGAAGAGTCTGAAAGGCTGATTTGTGAAATATATGCAAAAACAAATTGACAAGAGTTATGTAGTACAGTAACTGTTAACAAATATACTATCACAGACTAAAAAAGTTACTTCTATTTGGAAAAATTTTCATTTTTGGCAATGGTTAATTGCATACAGTATTGTAAAAATTTTAACCTCCGTAACTTCTTACTCCATTTCATACTTCTTCCTTTTCATTGTTCACCATCTTTCAACTTTCAAGAACTGTTTTTGCTTTTTTTGTTGTAGGCACTGTAAGCAGTTCTCTTTCATTCGGTATTCTGTTCTTATTGTTTTGTTACTTTTAACATTCTTTTTTTATTCATAGCACTGTGTTTATTTGTTGCAGGCAGTGTACACTACGCTAACAAGTTAATCAGATTACCGTATATACTCGCGTATATGCCGACCCTTAAAAAAACGCCCCAAAATGAGGAATTTTGCAAAAACCCATGTATAAGCTAACCCCCAAAATACCATGGTATGTTGTTTGGGCTAATAACAAAAGAGTATAAATATGCAATGCACTGTGCTTAATCAGATGTGATTATGTTGCATTTTATTTGAGGTACAATTAAAATTAATATTAAAATTGAGTTGTAGTTTGTCAGAATTAATTTTATTTAGTGCAGTCTCAATTTTTATGGCTGTATGTATGACTCAATGATAACATCGGTGATATTGTGTGATCTGAGAAGTGGCGTTGTGTCAATTCATTTGTGTGAGATCAGATTTATGCGCGTATAAGCTGACCCCCTAATTTGATAGATTTTTTTTAAGTTTTAAAGTCAGCTTATATGCGAGTATATACTGTAATTAAAAATCATAGAAAAATATTCAAATTGCTGCAATTTGAAAAACTTTAGCTCATAAATCATGATTTTATAAGTTTTTCAAAAAAAGTTAAGGCATAGAACACATTATATTTTTGATAATGAAGCAGACAAGATTTGAAAATTTTGGAAATATCGATATCAGCTATCTGCTTAGGAATGGCTGATATATTGGTACTGGCCTAAAAAAAAACATATCGGTCGATCTCTAGTCAATATATAGCTAGGTAAATACTCTCACGTTTTGATTGAAATCCTGTTTACTAATGGTTGAAAAGTCTTTTGCAAAACTACCCATCCTACAACTAAGTCTCCAAAATAGTGGTGTTTTTTGTCTTCCACAAAAGCGTTGCAGAGATTTGCCTGAAAATGCAACTTTCTAACATTATATATACTTGCATCATTAAATTTTAAACTGCCTGTTTCTGAATAGCCTATGTGACAACCAACTTTACAGCAAACATTTATGCACGAAACAAATCATGGTTGTACTGTGGTCTCTCACATGTGCAGCTGTAAAACTCTGATTGTTTCAAGAAAATAACCCTTCTAACAGTATACCGCACAGGGTAAAATGTCAGGCAGAAGCAGTTTTAACCATCTTTCACAGTCTCTGTGCTAAAAATCATTTTATCGAAGCTAAAATTCACAAACTAACAGAATCAGTGATACCACACCAAATCCTGTTTCCAAATCAACTTGGCCATGTGTAACATCTAACATGAAAAGCTCTTCACACAAAACGTGACAAACATCACTTTTATTTTTGAAATCTTTCTAAATACAAAACAAAAATAGAAAAAAGTGGGGGCACATAGCATATTATATCCCCACCATCTGAAAAAGTAGGGGGGGCGTAAAACGTCCCGTATCGACCACCAAATTACGTCCCTGGTGGTAACCCACCATTCTAACTAACCCTAATTTTTGTAAACCTCAAAATTGTTGATGCTGTAAAGTGTACAACTAAAATGTAGCTGTAGCTACAAAATGTTCTGTGGTAGTAATGTGGTGTAGCTGTGATATGATACTGTGAAGTTTTCATGTTTTAAACTTACTTGATGTTGTGAGATTTGCAAGTGTGACAATGTTACCACGAAGTATTCATGAACAGAATTAACTATGTAATTGCAGCTGCATTATGTTGTGTGGTAGTAATAAAGCTATGATATCAAACTGTTTAGGTTTTCATATTTTCCATTTGTTTCATGCACTGAATTTTATATGTTGCATCCTGCCAAATTTTAATGTATCAATTTATTACTGTGAAGTGAAGTTTTCATGAACAGTAACAACTGTACTATTGATTGCACTGCATAATTCACTTATGCTAATGCAGGCCCCTGAAGCACTGCTATTTTTGTAAAATATTCTTATTGAGGTAAGTCATTTGTCATTGGAAATTTGCATTTGTACACATTCCCTGACAGTTGATCACATAGGGTGCAGTATTTGCCTGTATCAGTAATATACTGCTATTTTTTCTTAGGATGCTGTGTTCAGTGCACATTTAACTATCTAAAGCAGTGGTTCTCAAACTTTTCTGCACATTGACCCCCAATTAAAGTATACAACTTTCTGTAGACCCCGTGGCCTAACCCAACAGTTACTAATACAAGAATAGTATGTCTATGTGTCAAAACAAATTTGAGTACTTTTTACTTGAAATGCATGATAAAATAATACACAATCCGAAAATATGCTTCGAACTATAGATGTAAGCATAGCATAAAACAGCAATTGTTCTCCGTCCTACTGCGTAGTGCGTAGCCTACTGCTGTACCGCCAGTCTAACAACTGCCGAACAGGGCTGCCAACCTGTCTTCATCAAAAAAAGCCAGACCTTGTCCCAAAAAAAGTCAGATAGCAGTTTTAAGGCAAATACACATAACATATGCATAACCAAACACAAAATAGACATTGAAATCCTCAGAAACATTGATATAATACAATTCCACTCTTTAGAAGCATTTTTTTTCCCCGTAATGACATTGTGGTACATTTGTTTCTTATCAATAACATCTATCATTTTTAGAGCAACAGTAAAATATTTTTAATATTTTGTGCACCCTGCATGTTTAAAGACTCTTTTCAGAAGAGATTTGTAATGAATATGCAGCTCAGACAATGTTTTTCCAGAGCCAAGCCTTTCTGACTGAAAAAAGCCAGATTTTGTCTGGCGTTTTTTGATTTCAAAAAAAAAACGTGTTCAAAACAAGCCAGAACTTTGAAATCTGGCTTCAAAAAAGCCAAATTGGCAACCTTGCTGCCGAACTGCAACACATGCACTACAATAGTTTGTGAAGTAACAAACAGAACAGTTTTCATAATGTCATCACAATGGATGATTTAATAAAAAACTATTCGAATCAAATGTACCAGGGGCGGCCAAACCGCGGCTCTTTGAGCTTTCCGAAAAATTGTATTTTTATTTCTACATATTGCAAAATGTAGAAATATTGTTAAGTGGTACTGTGGTCAGTGATAGATTTACGCATAGGCCATGGCCTATATAGAGCCCCGTACTTTTGGGGACCCACGCAACTCCTTCCCATGACGACTCATTATTAATTTAAAATTTGCGAAACTGTGAGGAGTCATAACTTCATAATTTACTTTGAAACGAGCGAAAATGCAAACGTCTAGTCTAGACTATCAGTACACTAACAACACGATAATATTGTTTGCTACGCAATATAAGAATTAGAATATTGCATGTACTTTCCGCGATGGGTGTAAGCAAGGAATCGATCAGCAAATTTTTAATAGAAAATCGAGTTCACGTAAAATTACGCATCCTTAGTCCTTATTCAAATAGTTGGAATATTGCAGTGTCTGGCAGTTTTGCGTTGTTGCGAGCTTTTTGTCAGTGGAAGGTTGAACATCAAATAAGGAAGTACTGTGTCAAAGGTTTGATACTGAGGAACATGGCTGGGCGCGAGAAAGATGCAGGCTGTCTGCATGAAAGTGGTTACAAGCAGTAGTGTTGCCAGCCCAAAATTTTTTTGGGAGGGCCAAATACTATGACTTAAAAGCAGTAACGGTATTTTATTTGGACATTGCCTGTCAAAGCACAAAATGACAAGATATGTTAGAAATTTAGGGGGAATGGTTCAATGGCCCCCCTGGCTACGCCTATGGTTACAAGAAAATAATGAAAAAGAAAGAACAGTACTTTCTTGATGTTCAATCTTACAGACAAAAAGCTCGCAACAACGCAAGGCAGCCAGGCACTGCAGAACTCCGACGAAAAGCAATATTGTCAGTATTGGATGCTACGTTTGGTTGTTATCAACTAGATTGCCCACAAACAGAGATTGCTTGTTGAAACTTAGTCTATACACCTATGTTAGGTAAATCAGCTAGAACAGTTTCTCTTGACTTTTATTTGGAAAAACGTGTCTACGTTGGGCTTACTTCATATGGTAAGCTGAGGATGTTGCGACAATACTTTGCTGTACAAAGCTTGTTTTCATGCTGTTTACCATCAGTCTAAGAGGATTAAAACGCTCTACTTTGTATTGCTTAGAAACTAACAACTTAAAAAGGCATATGTAGACCTTGTGTCCACTGAATGGATTGTACTTGTTTGTTCCATAAAATATGCGGTTACTATAACAAAGGAGTTTACGTACAGCTCATCAGATCGACAACTAGAGGATATTTCTAAGGGCAGCAACGCGGTCCTGTATGAAAATGTATATATCTGAAAAATCAAGCTATGAAAAATGCTAGAAATCTCAGAAATTAAATGAAGAGAACTTCTGAACTACACGAAAGAGCCATAAATTCCAAGAAAAGATCGCAATGCCATTTGTTCCAGAGAAGAATGTAGGAAAGGCTTCAATTTTTGTTGAAGGTCTAAGGCAGTCGTAGAACCAAAGTCGTCACCACAAAAGATAGATCTTTGAGGGGGCCCTACATATAAGAGGGGCATTCTTTCACACTTTTCAGACAAATGGCCAAATAGATCACACCTGCGTGGGATCCCAAAAACTAAGATAGCCCAGGGCCCCACGCTCCCTAAATCAATCCCTGACTGTGGTGACTATCACGCCATATAGTATTACTTTTGCAAGTCGTTACAAAAAAATGATGTCACAGAAGCATAGATTCTCAGATTGCAAAAAAGTTCGTGTTCTTAGATTTTTATGTTGCGGCTCTTTGTAACTTCGGTTTTACGATTTGTGGCTCATACATGGAACAGGTTTGGCCACCCCTGAAATGTCTTTTAAAACTACTGTACCTGAGATTTGATAAGCCCTCTTAATTCTGTTTGATTTGTTGAAAAAGACCGTTTGCATTCCTTGCCCGATTAACAATAAATTTGAATTGGAGGCTTCACATCTCCAGTAGACCCCAGCAGTTTTTCATTGACCCCCTAGCCATTCAGTGATTCCCATTCGACCCCTTGGATGGTCCAATTGATCCCTGGGATTGGGAGTCGATATGAACCACTTTGAGAACCACTGGTCTAAACTGTAGTGGATTTTTGTTTTTCATAATGTGACTTTAGACGCTGTAAATGTTCAAGTAAGTTGTAGTATTTTATGTACAACACATTACAGTGAAGATTGGCTAATGTGGAAGGCTAAGCTATATGCTATGTATACTGCCTCCTTTCCCTCTCCTTAAAATTTTGTGAAACTGTCGAGGGGTGCCCAAGACAATCTTCTAAAGGCAGTGTCTAAACGACCGGATCTGGTTTTTCCCTTTCCATCTAGTAAAAAAACGGATCCGGCTGTCACCATCTGCATCAGCAAAAAAAAACAGATCCGGCTTTCACCATCTGCATGAGCAAAAAAACGTATCTGGATTTCACCATCTGCATGAGCAAAAAACATATGTGCATTAGCGTGAATCGCAGCCACTTGTGCGGATCCAGCCAATCACGCACCTTGCAAAGAACTGCTCATCGCAAGCCAGGCTTGGCAAACCAGATTCTGTACCACACACGTATGCTCCCGCACACCAACAGAAACCGATGAATTTTCCTCAAGTCTTTGCCGCGCAAATTGAGCATAGACAGCATTTTAGTGAGGAATTTTCAGAAACATATGACTTGCTTCAAAGATTTTCAAATGTAGTTCTAGAGTGGTTTATAATATTATTAGTATTACACAACAATGCACAAACTAAGTTCAAAATACTCAAAGGGGATCCCACGGCATAACAGGGAGGCCCGAGGAGGTGGGCTTTCATTCGCCTCACTTAACACCCACCCCTGCTAGAAACCACCACCTATGTGCAATTTTGTGCATTTACTGTGTAGTACAAACTACAAACGTGGCACCTAAGTGATAGCATTGCACATAGCATATACTGGAAACACATGGCACGCTACGAGGCATATTATTGCTCCCCAATCTATTGATACGACATGTCAATCATATAGTTTGGTCATAACGTCGGTTGTTCAAGGTCTCTCAATGCTGTTTTGAATGGAGTAAATCAAAAACTAGGCCTACTTCATATTGGGTAAATTTGTGTTACAAATCTCTGTTTTTCTCCCATTATCATGGGCGTCGGAAGGAATCTTTCCAGGTGGGGCCACTCGGGGATTTTTCCTAAATTTTTTCAAGGGGAGCCAAAAGACAAGTGGTGAAATTTGATTTTTCCATCTCAAAACTAAGAAAATAACCTTTTTTGCTGAAAATTTCAAAATCCAGAGGGTGGCCAAGCCCTCCCTTCTGACGCCCATGCCCATTATGTAATGCTTCTGTCACTTAAGGATGTGCGCTTTCATTAACTTTTTTACCCACTCACTGCAAAGGTTAAAGTTTGCTATTTCATTAATATTATTGCTTCTTCAGGATTGCCTGCTGCACTGACCAACACCTGCCCAGGGAAGTGGTACGACACAGCATTTTTTTAATCTTATGCTCTTTGGCTAACCTCCTTGATATGGAACAAGTTTATGACCGAACTAAATACTGTTTCGATTTGGTCGCATTGCATCGCAAGTTCGCATCATCATCATCTGCTATACACCCAGGGGCGGATCCAAGGGCAGGCGATCGCCCCCTTTAAACCTTCGGAAGTACCTTTATTCACCAGGATTTTGAATATTTCGGAAAACAGCATTCGCAATATAAGGCTATTTTGCAGTTAATTTTGTCACAGCAGAGTTGTGTAGTATAGTTCATTTCTCTTACAGTATAGCGAAGCCGTTATGATACTTAATTACCAAATATTACTGAAAATCGCCCCACCCTAAACTCACTGGCTGGATCCACCCCTGCTTATTATAAACCCAACAATTCAATAGAGTCACTTTCCCGCAAAATCAAAAGATCTCAATTACAGTTGCAATTAAACAAAACTGTGCAATTAATTACATTCAGCTCACTCATAAAAAAAACACTAGATAGCCATAAAAAAATACTAGAACACTAGATGAAATGAAAAAACACAAAATCTAGTGGAAAATAGGAATGCCACCACTGGCCATTTCCTACCAAGGTAAATCTAGCCCTACTTTTTCCAGCCCGACTTTTTCAGTAGATGCGAGGTTCGTAATAAAATATTTCACGGAAGAATCGGTAAATATAAAGATACAGTATTTTGAGAGTATTATGATACTATTACATTTGAAGGCACCTTCAACACTACTATTACACTCAGAAATTTTGAGGAATTAGAAGATGAAGTGGTGCAGAACCCGTTAGAAAACGTCTATTAACATAACGATGTGCGAATAATAGTACATTTCAAGCTCTTAAAAAAACAAGTTTCTGCAAAACATGCCACACTGATCTTGGTATGTACGTGTTTGTACACTATAGCAGATTCATGTAATGTAAAACAAACATCGTGGGTTAGACTTTTAATGGATTTGGATTTGTTTTTAGCTGGAGGAGCAAATAGGTAGGTTCAGTTATTGGTCTCGTTCTCCTCTCCATCAAAAGTCTAGCCCGCGATCTTTGTGTCATATGAATCATCTAAAGTGTGCAAACACGTAGATATCAAAATCAATGCTGTTTGTTTTGCGGAATATATTGAAATATTAGGTTAAATATGACGATCATCTTTGCGAAAATATGGCTATTTTTTGCTTGAGGAGCAAATAGGTAGGTTCAGTTATTGGTCTTGTTCTCCCCTCCATTAAGTCTAGCCCGCGATGTTTATTTTACATGAATCTGCTATAGTGCACAAACACGTAGTTATTGTTTTTATGAGCTTGAGATGTGCTATTTTTCGCACATGGTTATGTGATTAGACATTTTCTAACGGGATCTACACCACTTCATCTTCTAATTCCTTAAAATTTCTGAGCATGATACTAGTAGTGTTGAAGGTGTCTTCAATTGCAATACTACCCAGGGTTGCCAGGTGGTCATGAGCAAAAAAGGCCAGATCAATCCTTAACCATTTAAGGACACACCGTTGAACAATTTTACCTAAGTTTGCAACGCCATAATTTGCCAGCCAATTCAGTTATAGAGCTGTTCAAATCCTCTACGGATTCGGCAAGTCTTCTAATTACGATAAAAAAAATTATTTCATTTGGGTTAGGGGTTCTCTTGGGGGGCGTCACAAAGTCGGGGTGTTTTTGAAATTTTGACCAACTTTGACTGGCCCTGGACGCCAATCCAATGAGCCAAAATTTTTGCTCAAACTTTTTGTGGAAACTAGATGATCATCGGCGTCTGTAGAGCCCTTGACTGACCTTCTAGCATGTCTGGAACCAAAGTTATGGCCAAAAAAATCCGTTGTGCACAAAAATCCAAAAACTGCATGAGTTTCTGCGGCAGTCCCCTTCTAAAGAAGAAGACCACTAAACGTTTAGGACAATTCCGCGAGAGCACTGATTAAGAGTGTGCGATATTAAAGATCAACAGCGAAATACCTAAAGTAGAATTATTGATCTCGAATTATATTGTTTATGATTATTGTTCTTTACGGATATTCATATAGACTTTGTAGATTAAAACTAAAACAACAATGAACAAACATAAACGCAGTAAAATGTTACCCATGACTAAAATAGAGAGAAGCAAAATAAAATGGTTCCATCCAGCGACAAGAGGATGCCTGAACGAATTCCATGTGAAACAACTAACAAACAATGGACTAATTTGTTGTTAATTCCCCCACACCAAGTCGAGACTGCAAGTGAACATCTAGAGGAAACGATGAAAATAGAAGAGGTACTAGATACCTCTAGACAAGCCACATTGTATGTATCCCCAAAACCAACCTCAACTATTGACAAGAATGAGGAGAATACAACAACTGACGATGAATTTGAAGAATCGCATCTTATGCAACAAGCATTTAAAATCAATAAAAAATTGGAACTTCTTACAACCAGGGAATGAGATAGAGTGATTAACCATCACTCAAGATTTTCTGAAAGGATTTCCAAGTGTGCATTCTAAACAGAAACTGCAACTGATTATCACACTCATGAAGTTCCACGTAGAAGCTAAAAAGATGGCTCTAATAAAACTTCACAGAGCCATTGAAGAAGAAGATTGTGACCCACTGATAGAGTTCTTTCAGTGGATCACGATAAATTATAAAATGTCAAAAAGACAAAAAATGATATTGCTACAAAAAACAATGCAAAATAAAAAACTTGATTGGAAAAGTAATCCAGCTGACGAAATAGAATCAGCAAATTCAAGAAGCTCAATTAACAGTTGGTGAAATCACTGAAAACAAATTCCTATCAAACCTGATGAAAGAAACTTTAAGAAACAAAATGCCTAGGACATATTATGTGAAAATCGCTGGGATGAACATCGCGGAAATGTTACAAAACATACCAGAAATTTGGAAAGAATGTGGTTCTTCTGGAATCACATTCCAGTATAAAAAACAAAGATACATGAAAGATAAATATGACAAATATCATGGCTATTGTTGCAACCTCTCCGGTGGTGTTGCGTTAAATGTGTGATTCACCACGAACAGGATGTGCCTGAAGAACAACACTATACATATATATGGCGCGAACAAGCAATAACAGAGTGATCATGGCATGTGAACTCCATTGTTGCTTGCTGCCACAGTGCGAAGCTTTGCACATATGCCGCTCGGGATTTCCGATCGCAACAAAATGGTGCTGTGACCAGGATGTGAGGGTCAGCCTTCACACAAAGAACGTGCGATCGGTGCGGTTCGTTGTAAAAAGGAGGGGATGTTGTTGCAACCTCTCCGGTGATGTTGTGTTAAATGTGTGATTCACCACGAACGGCATGTGCATGAAGAACAACACCATACATATATGTGGCGTGAACAAGCAATAATGGAGTGATCATGGCATGTGAACTCCATTGTTGCTTGCTGCCACAGTGCGAAGCTTTGTGCACATGCTGCTCGGGATTTCCGATCGCAACACTAACATGCCCACGTCACCAAGAAGAAAGTCCGACATCGAGAGAGACTGTGTTATTGTTGTAGACAGACAGAACATCTAGCAAAGGATTGTTCATGGAATAAGACCACGAATACAAGTAACCGAAGAATGACAGGAACTAGTAAATGAGCTGTGTGAATACATTATTCGATGCCTATATATTTAATTTATTTAATTTATTTGTTTGTGAGCAGACACGAAGTCCATAGTATGAACACACACACTCTGCAGAGCGCAGGTTGATAAAATCAGACAATACAGAACGTAGTACAAGACATTGAAGCCGGCGAAATCACAGGGTTACAGACACTTTGCAACTGCATTGAAGACAGAACCATAGGGTTACAGAC
>JGI24022J15233_10007550_pt1 | contig 11994 bp, 9 predicted proteins | sample Ectturendosymbi2_FD_15233 | JGI IMG/M metagenome (IMG submission 15233)
ATTGAGCTGAGCTATTTTCCATTAACTGAGTCCAAATCCGGCCCGGATGCTAAATTTTGAAATGATTTACAGTTCGGATCCAATCCAAATTCAACAAAATTTGCTATAGGCCGGATCCAGTCCAATCCAAATCCAGTCCAATGCTCATCTCTACTACAGAGTAGGCATCTCATTCAAATAGAATCGTACATATCTGACCTACGAAAACAGATTGCTATTCTTTTGTTGGGGAAATTCCCCTCGATTCCATGCCAACACCGTTAACATTATTGTTAAATGATGAAAGGAAAATACCAGGATTGGCAAGTTGGCATTTTCCATGCCAAATTCCAGAAATTTGGCCTTTTTCGAAGTGGATTGGCATGAGAAAATGCTGTCTAGTATGTTGTCATAGTTTATCATGTGTTTTACTTATTTGAAAGGTGTTGGCAGAAAAGAATATTGTTAATTGTTTGGAATTTTTTGAAACCTGACTAGCCTATTATAAGCTACTAAACTGCACTTGACCTAAACTTTCAAAATTTTTTCGCCTGCTCTGGAAGCTGTTTGGCATATTTTTACGTGTGATTTTGCATATTCGGTTCATCTGAGCTGGCAATGCAGTCTTTGTGTTGGTTTTCGAATCTTGATGGTTTTGATATTGATATATTATTTATGACAGACATTTTTTTGTGAAATTGTGACATACATAGCCTATGATTTAAATTAAGCAGTGGCTACAAGGTCTGTTTGTGGACCTTAATATTTGAAACTTTATTGTTACTTATTCATCTGCCACCTGAAAGATGACAGTAACGCATGGCCAGAGTGCCGCAGGCTTCATAGAAAGGTACTAAATGTAAAACCTAAACCCTAAACTTTGAAACCTTAAACCAAAACCTAACCCCTAAACCTAGCTCCTAAACCTAAGCTCTAAGCCTAATCCCGAAACCTAACCCCTTAACCTAAACTTAACCCTTAAACCTAAAGGCCAAGTGTAATCTGTAAACTTAAACTGTAACACTGTTACTAAAACGAATGTCGCCAAGTTGGGAGCCGAACCAAAAACCATTGGAACAGCTAATGTAAACGCTTCTGCTACACTACTAAGATGGTACTGTTTGAGTGACAAACTCAGCGTTTTATTTTATTCAAACTGCGTCATGTGAGGCAGATCCATAGCCACTTCCTTTAAATAATGTCTAAGACTATATGATGCAGTTTTGCACTAAAATCACTTTTGCACTAAAAGCATATCATACACTTTTGCACTGAAATCAAAGTCATTAAAAACTGTGGCGCAGTGCATTTTATATGTTTTCATCACCTATGTTTTATTCTTACAGGCCTTTATAAGTATTTTTGTTGAGCATTTTCTATGAAAAGGTAATGGAAGCATGATACTGTTCTTCATTATATAGTATGTGCAGTTTTTTTTTCAAGGAAAATGTTAGGTACCTGGTATGGACCTGTAGGGACCCAAAAAATTTCCAACTATCCATTCAGAAATTTCCATTGAAAATTTTCTCTGGTTTTAGAGACCTGATTTCCAATTTTAGATACCCGAATCGGCTCCTTAAAACACTTTAAAATACCTGGTATATATATGTCTACTTCAAGAGCAATCCTTTGATACCAAGGGTCACTAAATGTGTACAAGGATTTCTCATTTAATTCTGTATGTACATTTTAATATAATGGTTATTTATCAGCATATATGCAATAATTATAGGCTTGCTTCTGCAGACACGTTGAGTTTTATTATTACTTTGACTGATTAATGCAAAATTGACAGCATGTGGTCTGTTTAGAATTTTTTGAAGCTACAGTAGAATACGCCTATACTGACTTTGGCTATAACACTATTTCACTTATAATGATGCTTCTTCATCAGTCCCAGCAAAATTATTATCTTTTATGTGCATTCAGGTTTGGGTATAACAACTTCAGCTATATGGTAACTTTGCATATAGTGACATGTTTTGTCGGTTCCTGCAGAATATTTTGTTCGTTTATAATGAAAATTGCAAGTTTTTGTTAAAGTTTAAAGTGTAAGCTTGGTCATGTGGAGCCACCAGCNNATCTTTTATGACTGAATAGGAATGTAGTTGGTCAATCATTGAGACATGACTTAGGTGTGCTGTGAGAAGGCATCAAGGATTCCACCATCAGCAGCAACCATCAGCAGCAAAAATTAGTTTATTTTGCCTATATATACCTAATATTTTACTGATTCATTGCTTACCCTTTTAAGTATATTTTCAGAGGTCAATTTCATATCTAAACTAAAAATCAAAATCTGGTGGTCAAGATTACATGAAATGCTATACTGTATAGCAGTATTTCAAAAAAGAATTTTTTTTGCTGTTTAGAATCTTGATGATTCTCTCATTTGCAAGGGTACTACTAAACTTATTTGGTTTTATTAGGCTATTTGATAATCTGATAATGTATTGTAGAACTGAAATGAACACTGTCTGTGTAAAGAAATCCTTTCTCAGCAAAGAATCAGACACTAAGATCTTACAGAGTATATATTTCACCGATGAAGCAGGCATCATCAGCTCTTATTCATATAGAATCTCTTATTCAAATAACTCTTATTAAAATAGCTCTTATTCAGATAGTACTGAAATGATCCATGTTTTTAGGTTAATGAGAATGATAAGTAATATCAGCACTGAATGATGTCTGAACAAACTGATATTCGTTCGCATGAAACAATACTCATAACTGTCTGCCGATCTCGAAGATTGCGTGGTCACAAAGGAGATGCTGTGACTTCATATGCCAAGGTTGAGTTTGATGGGAAACAACTGGGAGATTCATCAAAGGTAAACTTATTTTATAATCTAGTTTACATCTACCTGTAAGATAGTTTGATTGGTATCATTTGTGATATTCCGTGATGAATGTAACAAAGCATTGGTCAGTCACAATCAGAAACAACTAGAGAGCTATTTAGAATGGAACAAAACAAAAAGTTTTCCTAATCAGAAAACTTAAGTTTTTAAAGATTTTGTGAAAACAGTTGGAATGCACAAGTAGAAATAATAACTTGCTAGACAATTTCTTTGTAAACTTTTACAGGACATATATATATATATATATATATCTAAAACCTTGGTAATATCAGGAAAGTTTGTTCTGTAAGTGTTTTGATCATGTGTGATTAAAAAAGTTTCATTTTGTAGCTAATTGTATATATATATTTGTGACTGGTTCATGTTGCTTTATAATTCAGGTAGATTCATCTGCCGAAACTGATGCTGAATACAATTTTACAACAAGTTTTGATTGTTCCTTCATTGATGGACACCATAATTTGGGTGATATTGCTTCTAAACCAGTTTTAGGTATGTTTTGCATGTGTCATATCGTACAACAAAATAAATTGCTGCAAAAATGTATGACATTAAGACTGCAGAGTGATAGAGCACAAAATATCTGAAGTGGTTAGCCATGTAAAGGGGGGTATGCACAGTTCAAATATTCAGTGTTTCATATATATACAAGTGTACTTAAAAATAGGGATCGATCGATATGGCTTTTTTGAGGCCGATGCTGATACTGATATTTCAGCCATTCATGGACTGATAGCTGATACCGATAACCGATATTTCCAAAATTTTTAAATCTTGTTTTCTGGTTCATTATCAAAAATATTATGTATTCTATGCCTTACCTTTTCAAAAACTTCAAAAATAAGGATTTTTGTGTTAAAAATTTTCAAATTGTAGCAATTTCAATATTTTGCTATGAATTTTAATTAATCTGATAAATGATGATGCTTTTGTTTCGGCTACAATGACTGACGCATGCTTTATGGTTCATCTTGTCTGCTTGTTTATGAAAACACACCTGCTAGCGATGTTGCAAGATACTTGTCTTGACTTGGTTCATTGTGCTTCCTTGGAAAAGTTGTCTGCATGCGTGAGGAATATAACAGCACTTTGTCAACACCTACTGAGGCCAATAATTATCGGCCGTTTTGGCCGATACCGATATATCNGCAAAACCCAAATATCGGCCGATGGATTATATCAGCCAAGCCGATATATCAGTCTATCTCTACTTAAAAAGCTTATAAATTTAATCACTTCCAAAAACATGACATTTGGAAGAGCCACAATGCTTTGTTGATTACTGGTGTGGATGTAAAAGACCAAATCATTTTATTTAAGTAAAGATTATTGTTCATAAAATGTCAAAGAAAAGTACTTGAAAAAAATTTGTAACAGCATCACACTCCTATGTCACTTTTGCGAAAAGTGCTACTGCATGACATTTGCTACAAAGCATACATCTACGTAGTTGCTGTACTAAGTCCATCACAGACGTTAGTACTACTGTAGTACTGCAAACTTTGAAATAAAAGCTTTATACCAGTAGCTGTGTATCCAAAGTTACAGTATTTGACATTGGGTGCCTAACAAACATTTCTATTTCTATTCTGTTGTGGATGCCTTGTTTATCATTCAGGTTTTGTGGATTTTGACACACAATCTAGAAATTATGAAAAACATTTTGCATCCTCTCTGATATAATTTCAGTTTCTTGATGATAATAACTGCTTTGCAGTAATGGCATGGTTCAGTGTGTAGTTTTATGCTTTGTGGCTTGTTTTCAGTGACTATTATAGAGGTGCAACCCAAAGAGAAAAAGCAGAAAGAAGAAAAATCAGCTGTCCTAGGACAGTGTACTGTTGATCTTATGTCACTGTTGTTTGGATCAGAGTCACAAATCAAATGTTGTCTTGAACTACATCCTGTTCCTGGTTCTCCTCTGGAAACACAGCTAGTTGATCAACCCAAGGTATATATTTTATATTGTGTTTAAATTTAATGTTTTCTTTTGAATAGAGTCTAGTCATTTCTTGCAACTTCTGTCCATATTTTGTCATAATGCTACATTTGTCATTTATTTGCATACATCAGTAAAGATCATGATTTAGTAAATGTCACAATGGCTGCTTTCCATCCAACGACTTTTACTTTCCAGTGACATTACGTGCTTTGTGCAAATGTGTATATGACTAAGACCATTACAGCATTTATTGAAAGGAAATCTTTCACCGGAAAGAATTTATCTCTGTTGATGATATATGTTACCTACACAGCAAGGATCATTAGCTTGGTGAAGTGCATGAAAATCATAATTTTACTGAACCTACAAAAAGCATTCACTGCAAAACATTACCCAGGAAAATGATACAACAGTATCATGTAGAATATGTGAACATTTATAATGTGTTTGCAAGAACATGTAGACATACCAACACACTGGATTTATAGTTGGCTGGGATTGGTCACAAGTTGCACACAAGTGAAAGTTTGAGAAGTAAAACCATCCCAAACCTTCCCTTACCTAGCCAAGTAATGTTGATCCCAAAAAGCGCCCAGTGATATCGAGCACCTGTAATATAGATAGGAAGGACTAGTAAAATTGAACAGTTTTTGATAATGTAAGGGGAGAATGAGAAACAAAAATTAAGAATGGCTTGTTCCTTAATGCTTAATTTCATTTCACTCACTTCAGCACTCCTTTTGAAGTGTCTTAAGGTCGATAGTAGAACTCGACCTATAAGGCTTTACTGGGCCAATACCAATGCTATTGCATTCCTCAAACCACCATTGAAAGACATTACTTCACTGATGGAGAACTGTAAGACATTGAATTATGCATAAGCCTGGGTTACTAAAACAGTCAACCACCACAGCATGTACCCTGGTTTGTTTGCTGGCATTCATTTGCTTACCATGCAAAAACCTACAAGGTCTATGTTACATCATAGAGCGGTTTATTGGGACGATTACACAGCGGTCTGTATGTTGCACACTACCTGTAGCTGGAGGTCTGGGCGCTGTAAGGAACAGCAGGCCCATAGCCACAGGGTGATAGTACCCCCAAAATTTCTTTTGTGCCCTCGTCAAATTTTGTTGTTCCCAGAAAACTTGTTTTGAACATGCAATTAAAACAAAAATTGTTTCCCCCTAAAAATGTATTTTCCCCCCTAAACCTTAAAACCTGGCTACGGGTCAGAGGAACAGGACAGAGAATTTGTGTTCGAGCTCTGGTCAGCGGCACCCATCCTCACATGCTTGAACCAGGCCACATGGAATCTTGCGTAATGAACGCTGCATGGTGGCACTTTATTGGCAGCACCCCATGTTAACCTTTTCTTGCATTCGCCCATTCATGCCAAGTACAAGACTAGACAGGCTGCAAGTACCTGACTAGGAATCACTCTCAACCTATACCAGCTTTTGCAGCGCATGTGTTTCTTTTTTTTCCCTTGTATTATTGTGTGCACTTCATATAGGCTTGCTTCTGTACATTTTGAATTTTTGGAAATGTGCCTAGATTTTAAGGTTTGGGGGAAATAAAAACACATTTTTAGGGCGGGCACCTTCACAGCATGTTTCTGTATTAATATCATCCTGATCTTGGCATCTATTCATAACAAGCATAATCGTCTTATAAAAAATAATTGAAATTGATATTGGTTGTTGTAATACAGATGAAGTTTCCTCACAAATATTTTACAAGATGATTGTTTCAAATGTGAGTTTTGTATCGTGTTGAATTGAGATTATATCTGCACCTCATTAAGGTTTAGGATTTCTCATACATATCAAAAACACTTTTCTGGTACACATTGAAAAATATCCAGTCATATGTATAAAGGCAAGTACATCACACTTGCACAACAGTAACCCAAATGTAACCAATGCATGTTGCCCTGAAGTCAAATTCTTTTGATTGAAGGTGGTATGTTTGTTTGACTAACTGGTATTCAAATGGTTGTCAGATGAAGGCATTTGATGTCAAAGTATTGAAATAACTTCGGGAGGTTATTTTTCTGTAGTAGTTGAGTTTAAAATTTTGATTCATGATTAACTTAATTACTTAATTAATTTTGTTATTTGCTTACACGTTTTTCTTGGAATCTTCCATGGTTCTCATTGACCAACAAAAATTATTGCGTCCTATATGAAAGAAGCTTTGAATATACTGGGCAACGTCCACTTGCAAAACATTTGCTGAAAAATGAACTGTTTCTCAATATCTTACAGTTTGTTTTTTGTACCTTTTTGTTTGTGATATTTCAGCCCGAAGTGGATATCATTGCAAGTGTAAATGATGCATTGCTGGACAGCAGTCAAAGTGCTCGAAGCAATTTGCTCACTCTTCGTGTGGGATCACTTTATTCTTTGCCAGATTCATGGACATCTGCTGGAGCGCAGTATAACTACACTGTTGGTCTACCGATCCCAGTATCAGCAGAGGTAAGATGGGATGAATTGAACAATAGTAGTGCATGAACAGTAGTTGCTGTATGTGGAAGTAAAGCAGTCCGTTGGCAAGAAGGTTGTACTCAAGCATAAGTTTTTTAGAGTGAAAATGTGTATATCGAAGCTAGTCTGACGGAAAGGGTATTCCCCTAACCCAGCGTTTCCATTTTTCAAAGCGTCCCCAAATTTGAAAAAATCAAAGTCTTTTAACCTAAAATCCTATCTCTGTAAAGTCGGTAGTACCACAATCAGCACACAATAATACGTCAAAAAGTCCATTTCGCCGCTATCACGGCATCTTCAATCAAATTCTGTTTGAATGGGAAGAATGCGCTTGCGAACTGTCTACAAGCTTTCGAACCGCAGTGTCTTCTTTGCTCAATTACAATCGCATGACATGTTCAATTTCCACCCAATTTCGATACTTCGTTTCCAGTACACTCATTGCACTAAATCCTGGTTCACAAAACCAAGTTGTCTCAAATGGAATCAGTCGTTGTATGACATACATGGGCACGGTCGGATAAATTTAACACATGGAAACCCAAAAGTATATATTTGCTGAAATGTTTGGATTTTCTCTTTGAAGGACACAAAAGTAAAACGGTTTGCTGCTTCAACCGTCATACCCAGAAATTCTTCTGCAACATGGACAGGGAGTTCAGGCAGATTCGTGACTGCAAATNNATCGATTATATTATCCGATTGTTTTCTTTAGTAGGCGTCAGAGTGCCACCATAATCTGTTGCTAAGCTGCTCAATGTGGCCAGTTNCGGTCCCTTTGACGTCCACTTTCTTGTCGGCAACGCAGCTTTTAATTCATTGAACATGCCATACTCATCTCAATTCACGCAACGTTTCCACAAAATGAGCTTTTTTGTGGAAAGCGATGATTTTTGCAGTGTCATCAATGGATTTTTGCAGTGTCATCAATGGCTGTAAAATCGGAACCTTGCGTAGATCGATTCAGACAGATGAGAGAGCCAAACATATCAGCTGGGCAGGCAACACTTGCAATAAACTTTTCCTACCTAAACTTTTTAGCTCAGGGCACATGGTCCTGTTCATTCAGCAAGACAACAATTTCTTCTTGTAGCAAATAAGTACGCTTCAAGACACGACCGCCTGACAACAATCGTACTTCATTATGACGTAACAATCCACAGCAATTGGCAGCAATCTCCTTACACAAAGAAGGAAACACGCCGATTAAGTTACCTTGCTTTGATAAAATTAACACAATCGAATGAACACAGAAATCTACGGTTGTCTCGCAATATCTGTACATTCATCCAACTGAATGGAATAAAATGGAGACTGTTTCACTTGATTTACAATATGTTGAAAAAAGCTATCTGACATTCCACAATGAATCACTGCTGCGTGATACTGAGACTGAGTCTAAATTTTTACTCCCTTTTTCCACCAATCATTATTTTTACAACTTCCTTCACAGCTGGCAATAGCAAAGTTTTCTCCAATTGTACAAGCATTATTTTGCTTCGCCAGTTAGCAAGAGGCAACATATGAAGAACACAGCTGATTTATTTGCTTACTGTGAACACTTTCATAGCAGTTTGCTGTAATGGACAAAATAACAATACAAATAACAATATAAATAAACAATCTAGCATAAAAGCAACCCCAAAATGCGTTTTATAGCAAGAGTGAACACAACAAAAAACAAGTAAGTAAATTAAAAGTAAAAACAAGCAAGTAAATATGAAAAACAAGCTTAAAATAATAAAAACAAGCCCAGCATGCATTTTACAGTACACTGAAACAGCAAACGTTACATGTTATTTGACAAAGGAGCTACCTACAAAAAAAGAAACCCCAAAAAAAACAAGCTCAGAAAACAGGCAACCCCGCAAGTCTATAAAAACGCAAGTTCGAATTCGCGGGAAAACCGCAAAGTTGGTAACACTCTGTGTAGTGCACAAAACCAGAGCATCAGAAACATGAATAGCTCATCAAGGTACGACGTAATAAAGCAAAAGTGAATGATGTCATGCTTGGCAGAACGTTCCCGAGTTGCGTTATTTTGATTTCAGACACTACAGACATGATGTAGCTTGTGCTGCATGTGATGAAATGAAAGGTTTACGCGGAGCCTTGTTTTGATTTGAGAGAAACAAGGGCCCCCCAAAAAATATTCACGACCCTGCTTGTGGTCTCGACTCATAATGTGGGAAAAACACTGGCCTGAGCATTTGAAGCTATCAAACATTTAGCAGCAATTTGTTGAAATAAAAAGTCAATACAGGTGAGTTCGACTTAAACTGAACAGAAAAACGACACCATAAGCAGATGAAACAGTTGCTGGCAGGTGGGCCAACCTTTGCCGCCACTGCAATTTAAAACCAATGTGCAATTAAACTTATTTCAACAACTGATTGTGAGTACTGAGGAAAATCAAGATTTTGTGTGAATTTGGGTTTTGGTTGCTATGGAGGTGTTGCCCGGGTAAGACCACCCTACATCCAGGGTTGACTTCCCGGTATTTAAGGTCCTGTCTCGGTTTGTTGTTTGATTGTCTTGGAAAAGCTGACTGTGCAAACAACAGGACAAAGTAAAGGCTGCGAGAGAGTGTGATTTTCTATTTGTGTTTGGGAGAAAAAAACGGTGACGTTTGTTGTTACAAAAAATACGAGCCTTTTCCTCATACGACGCACATTCAAATTTGCATCAACGTTATTTAGAAACTTCAAAACCGGATTTGTGCAGCGTCTCAATTTTGAAAAAACTCTCTGTTCACCCTATGCTCAAACTCGCGCTCTGGACTGTTTTGTGGCCAAAGGAAAAATGCGCGTGAAAAAAACTGATATCTTCACAGAAAAGTGGTTATAAAATGCTCGATCGACCACAGAAAGTCTTTGAAGGCACCGTTATTACGTCAGGGGGTACCCGATCATTTTCTTTCAGTTTTCGATGTTGCCGTGACCGCGCAACCGCAGAACTGTGCTGCTTCGTAGAAGGCTGGAATGGAATGATTGACACTTACCAGCCGATAGCTTCTAAATGCATTAGCTGGAAACAGGCTTATAAATGCTATGTTGGACTGTGATTTGGCGCACACGCGTGCCCATCAGCCTATTATACTCGTAAAACATTAAACCTACAGTAATCGCAACAAAATATGCCGAAGTGCATCCGTGAGGAGAAATGGTGCTCTGGTCTGCCGCCCACATAGTTTACTGCCACGAATGTTGTGCTTCATCGTTTTGATAACTTTTTATGAAAAGACATATGTTTTGGAGGGAACTTGCATGAGCGGGATCTGGGATGATTGTGTCGCGGCCACCAGGAAGAAGCAAATAAGCATTGCGACATCAAAAATGAACAATCGATGTTACGCTTGATCGGTTGGTTTGAGTGAGTCGTTTTCCGGCTTCAAAAGTCTGGTCTGTCAAACATTGCTTAGCTTATATCTGACTCTGCTTACGTCTGGACGTGGCTTCGTTTATTTTGTTAACAATGTCTCAAGCAGCACAAATCTTTGTTCTATTAAACGTGAGTTGTGTCTGCGCGTTCGTGATATTTTCCTTTTTGCAAATTTAAACCAAACAAGCTTTCCTTTTTCTTGAGAACTTCATTTTTCACGGACCCGATGCTTCTACACTCACTCGCCAAAGATCTCTCCTCTCTTTGGCGCCACCATTTCTGGCTGAGCGATGCAAATTTTCTCTGTCACCGGTGTTCCCCCAAACCGATAGGGCCGCATAATTATGATCCTAAAAACTAAGGTTAAGAACTGAACAAAAGCTGTTGAGCGCAATTGCTATGTGTGATGATGTACTGGGTCTTTAGACTTTTACACTAACAAGTTGACAATCGATGCTCCGAGGCAACAGAACATGATTCAGACACTCCTGATCTGAGTGTTTCGGTGGCTGGGACCGGAATATAAAATTTTTGTCTTGTGGAATATTACTAGTATCGTATCGTCTGCTTTTTCAAACGACCATGGACGTGCAACTTTATTGGCAATCGTGACCTTAGTACCCACGAGTTGATTAAATGCTCAGTGGCATTTATTTCTCACGCTTGCGCGGCAACCAACATTGTTATAATTTAAACACACTCTGAATTGCCAATGCGAAAGAAAAATTTAAAAGTACTTCAAGTTTTACCATTCAGTTTCCCAATTATTAAAAATGTATTGTCTTGCAAAGCGAAAGGTGCCGTTTTCGTTCAAAATAAAAGTCCCTGCATTCAGAGCTTATCATTGAATCAATTAGACCTTATTATTGCATCATTGAGAGCTTATTATTGCATCAGTGAGAGCTTATTATTGCGCCATTTGATTTTGCAGAAAGACATGTCACTAATTTTTTCCAATGGTGCATACAAACCAGCTGCGGACAGGGAGCACAGCAGACGTTGCTTCAAATGGTATTCAGCACCGAACGCCAATGGGCTTGCGCAGCTCATCACCACAAGGTAATGTCTCCACTGTCTTTTGACTTTGAAAATTTCCTGTTTTAAAAATTCCGGTTGTGGTCCCTTCACAATTTCATGTCTATTTATTGAGAGACAAATGAATTTTTTGCTGGTCGTTTTTTCTTTTTCATGCTTCCTTTTCAGACAGAACAATGTGGTTAATACACTCGCCTAAAAAGATCCAATTATCGCAGATGTTTTCTACCTTGTACCAATTCATGTCAACTTACTGCAGCCATGTGATTGTCACTTGGGTGATTTTTCATACACGCTGTGA
>JGI24022J15233_10007553_pt1 | contig 11992 bp, 7 predicted proteins | sample Ectturendosymbi2_FD_15233 | JGI IMG/M metagenome (IMG submission 15233)
CCTCTGACAGCACCTTCCGGTCCAAGCTTGCTAATTCTGGCTGGGTAACCTCCCCCGATAAGCTCAGTACTAGGGCTCTGGCTAGTTCCTACTGTGTAGCATATTTCACCCACCAAGTGTTGTCATGTTCCCGTCACGAGGCCAAAATTGAATCGGTACTTAACGAGACCTGAAGTCCATTGGTCTTCATCGTGGGCAAAATCGCTCCCCAGGGGGCGATTTTGTGCGTTGTGGTGGCGATTTTGTGATTTGCGAGATTTGGGGGCGATTTCAGTTTCCAGGGGGCGATTTCTGCAGTTTAAGGTATACTCAAATGTTGAATTGATTAAAAAACAATTTGTGTTATTTCGGAATCAAAGCATTTGATGCACTTTCGTCTCCATGTTTCATAACAAAGGTTATCAAACGCGTATTGGACTGATCAGGTATCAGTCAAACTTACATCGTTCTGTGTAAAGCTTCAATGCACCAACTATCCAAGACCTCTGAGATTGTCAGTGGTTGGGAGTCAAGCATTGTGGTTCTCACGAAGATTTTTGGGCAAACGATTTTTTGACCTACAAATTTGAAACTTTTACTTTGTAGTTTACAATTCTTGGCTTATCAATTTCCTGCGTTTGCAACTGCAAATAATTTAGCCTTTGGTGTTGAGGTCCACTGAGAAGCATTTTCATGCAGTATACTGCAAACTTTTAGACATTTTGGTGATTTAACCTTAGCCATGATTTATTTGGCAAGAATATTTAATAACTACAGTAGAATCAAACCTGAGAACATTATAAAGGCAACGCACTTTATGCAAAATGGATAAAGCATTTACCAAACCAAGTAAGTACTGTAAGACCATGTTTCTTGCCCACGCCTGGAATGTAATTGTGTAATAGTGGGCAAAACAACGTTACTACGACAAAAATCGTAACAAACCGAATATTAATTCAGACTTGCAACGAAGCTTGCACAATCATATCAATATCAGTTGATGTAGCTTCAGTGAATACTGATAAGAGAAAAAAGATGTGCTGCAAGAAAAATTTGGCGGAACGATAATTTTGACGTAATGATGAATGTTTACATTTTTTTGCTGAAATTTTGGAGTCAGTCATGTTTTCAGCGTGAAATTGGTTTATGGATGTTTCATCACCTTTAAAAACGGCAAAAAATTGACTTCATCGACTTTTGGTTGCACTAATTATGAAAAGTGCAGGTACTTTTTAGTCTATTTTCTAAATATAATAAAAGATTAGAGAAACTGTTGCACTGAATGATTTGTTAAGTTGGTTAACCCAATCGATTCATGATTACATGATCAATGTCAAAAAAAGGACATCAAGCTATAACATTTGCCAGCCGGCAGCCTGTTCACAACAGCACGAGTGGTTTTAGACGTTTCTCGTATAGTATGCACGTTTCTCGTTAGTGTTATTATACTGATGTTGCTCGAAATAAACTAACGCTGACATCACTATCGGAAAATAACCCAATCGGTCAAACTCCATTTTTTCAAGAGGAAAACTTTAGCTTCTTTAAGGTGGTAAAAATGGTCCAACAATCATAACATTGCTACCACTAAATTATCACATTGACTTTCGCGGCGATAGCGAATATTAATTGCAAGTTGCTGTCAAATTTGGCCCAGTTAATTTTCGTCGTAAGCTGTCAAAAACCCCTCCAACCGTCTGTGTCATTATTAGCAAAATTGCCTTGAAACAAGTCTTCATGACCTTCAGTAAAGCATCGCCAAACCATTGCTTCTCAGGCAAAAATGTGGCAGTCCGTTATCATATGTTTTATAAGCTTTGGTTAGTACCAACGTAGGCCTACTAAAGTGTGCTCTGCTGTAAAAATACTCAAAATATGACTGTGGGAGACAATTTACGTAGCAACGGCAAGTAAAACAGCTAGCCGTAAGTTGCAAAATGTGCTCTCATCGTGTTTTAAGTCAATTCGAGTATTTGGGGTTCTGTGATTATAGCTACACTGTGTTTATCTGACTTATGTTAGGAAAGGAGTAACTCTGACCGGCAAGTAAGCCCAAACGTCCAATCTTGGCTCAACCAAGGAGTCCAAAAAATCCTTTTCGCTACGTGTTGTTCGAGGCTTGCTATGAAGTCATTCTGTTGTGGAGATCACGCCGAAAGTTGCATTGCGTAGAAAGTTACAGTTGGAATAGCTTTTTGCCAGCTAACTAGCATAAGCGAATGCAATTCTACCATCCAGGAAGGCAGGGACGCCGGAACAGGAGTTCGTGACGAAGGCACTGCCCCCCTGTCCTTTCAAAGGGGGGCAACCCGGGCAAAGGTGCCCTTGCAAAACAGCATAATAAATAATTTTAGGGATGCTTTCATTTGCCCCCTGCACTTTTTAAATCGGGGCAATAGGGCGAAGGTGCCTTTCCATAATAGCATCAGAGGAAAATTTTATTGCTGATCAAGATTGTTTTCAAACAAATTCATAGCAGGTATTCGAGCACTCACAAAATTCAGAATAGTTTTCTATATTTTCTGCTATTATTCTTTAGGTCAGTGTTACTACCCAAAAACAAGCATTGGCAACGCTTTTTGTTTTTTAGAAGTTTCCATTGCCCTCAACTCTCTCACTGCCTCCCCCTTGCTCTACCGCTGCTCCGGTGTCCTGCAGGAAGGTCACATCGACACCCAAACTGACGTTGAATCCCTGTTATATTTTATACACACGGATGGTGAAGTAATTAATCAAGTGCAGTGAGCGTTTTCCAGAACTCTGGGGAAAATTGAAGCCAATACATTACTGGCGTTTCCCGCGACGTAATTTCCTGAGCAAGGTTTCGGCCAAGTACTGCGCACGTGTAATAAATGCTGCTATCACCTTGGCATGAACGAAATCGGTAAAACGCCATACGACTGAAACTGACGAAAAACCTGCTTTGAAAAAGCTGGCAGATAAACACAATCGCAAGTTGGCATTATTTGGAATCAGTTGTGTCTTTAGAAATGAATGGCATTTACTGTACAAATGCATTTGAATCGTTTTGTTTTTTTGCTAACTAGAATGCCCGTTTATATTTCATTAGTACAAACTATTTTCAAAACGAAATACTACTTGCACACAACGCAAAAATTATAGGAAAGGGGTGATTTTCAAGAAAAGTTCCTGTAGGGGGGATTGTTCAAAAAAGGTTGAAGACCACTGCTGTAGACGAATCATAGGTTGGCTACATCCGACGAATATCGTCATCCTTTATTGTCTGTCAGGCATCCCTCATCCAGTCATTAGAAGAACTGTAACTAATCGCATGTAGTCCAGAGGGCAGAACCTCGATCCTCGCCATCGCACGTTTGGGAATTTCCAGTCAGGGGTCGAGCTCAGTTCAAATCCTGTGCCACGTTCCACACGCACTTTAAGACTTCCGTCAAAGTGAACGACATCCACAACATTTGCTTAATGGGAAGAGATCCTACAGTCCCAAACACGAATGCTAAGCGTTAGGAAATAGCCTTCACTGTGTTCGAACCCGATCTGGAGTGTGTGGGCCACACTAAACAGAAATAGACAGCACCACAACCCAACGAAAGGAAAATACGAAAATAATGTCACCTGTTTAATTGTAACAACGATTTTCAGCACAGCAATGTTTCCGTTGTTTAGACCATCATAACGGTAACAACAAGTGTTTACGTCGCCCGGTACGTTGTTCGGAGATCTAAACAAGTGGAAAGAAGAAATGAAATGAAGTCTCAAGAAATATGGATTTTCATAACTGTTGCTGTAATGCAGATAGGCTTTACTGTCACTTTGGGTAAGTTATCAAACTTACAAATTTTTACAATCTGAAATGTTCCAATGCCTTATTTAAACTTTTCATGGTTCAGCATCTTACTCATTGTTCAACTGGTTGTGTAATGGTTGGCAAATGTTAATTACTTTTTTCATGATTTCCACCAAAGGTCTTTGGGATTTTTCGAAAGGCACATACTGTAGTTCTGACGGGTGAAGCTTTCAACTAATCAGAACATTTGTGCTTAAGAGATTTCGCTGTTATTAAGATATCAGGGTATTGGTGTCAGAGGCTAGTGAGCTTACTGTTGCATTTCATATACTACCAGTTACGATTAATCTGTGCTTCATAGGTTATCAATTAACAACAGGCGTTTTTCCTGTTGTTTCTTTAACATTTTTCTAAATACTTATAAACCCTACGGAAATCCAAAGGGATACAATAAAACAACATGTAGAACCGTGTATCTTAAAAAAAATCAGCATCAAATCTGTGGGTGTTGGAAACCTTTTGCCTCACTGCAAATTTCCAGACGTCACTGAACCATTTCTTTTCTGAAAAGAGAGGTGAAGATAAGGAATTGCAAGAAACGAGTGTTTCGTAAGAAACAAAGCGTACTGTGCTGTTAGTTACAGGCAAAACGAAATCCCACAAATTTTTTGTTAATTCGGGGTGCACTTCACACTTTTGATGGTTTCGTTTCCATACCAATTTTGGATGCATCGCATAAAATAAAAATGATTACATTTTGTCGGTACCTGGTTTCACTATCACGCAAAATTTAATAACTTAAACAATAAATGTTTCTGAATTATGTTCAATATTTAACGCAGACACTGTCATGTTTAATTCTCGGAAACGTATTCACAAAATTACCCTCTGAATTACTCAGAAACAAATGATTTTTTTCTTGTATTAACTGGAGTTAGCACCTCGCAATCTGCTTTCTGTTAATGTTGAAACGATGGTGCAATGCAAATACTGTAAACTAAAGAATGACAGCTCCACAGACCGATGCGTCACCGCAGCTGTTTCAAATTCTGTGATGATTGATTGAAATTGCTCCCGTTCTACCGACAACTGTAAGAGAGTCTCTAAATGCTGCTTAAGGTCTATTTCAAGTCAGGGTTGCGGAGTCGGATGTGAAATATCCCGCTCCGATCCCCAACTCCCACTTTCCAGGATTTCTGACTCCGACTCCCGACCTTCCCGAAATTTCCGATTCCCGACTCCTTAACAAGACGGGAATGAAATTTGGCTGTTAAAATAAATTGAAATTGTGGTACACAGCAAGAAATCTCTGTTTCAACAAAAGTTTCAAAAGAAATTGTTCCATTTCAACACCAATTCCCAATTTAGGACTGTGGTCTAAAAAATGATCCAACTGGATATCCAGAGTCGGAGTCCGACAAAAAAAGCCGACTCCGACTGTACCCAAAAACATCCGACTCTTACGACTGAGACTCCGCAACCCTGTTTCTAATGCGATTTTCACTTGTCTTTTCAGTTCCTCTCACGGTTGTGGTACTTTTGGCCCCTGCCGGCGTTTTAGCAGAAGACGACTTTTCCTACTCTTATTTGCTGGGATTCTATCTCAGTATGTCAAACAGGTATTGAGTGAATTATTGTTTTCTCTATCTTCGCCCACTGTCAATGTACCAAAACGTCCCTGATATATTTCGTGTACGCAAAGAATTGGAACGACTAATGACATTGAAACAAAGGAGTCGACTAAAATCTGCAGACTGCATGCTTCATTTTTGCTCATCCCAATATTTCGTTTTCTGTCATCTGAATTCAACGCAGTTTCATTCAATCCGTGAATCAAATAACAGAAAGGCCCAATTTCCAAGAAAACAGATTTTAGACGTTTTGGTGGTGTTCACAACGGCAAAAATGTTTAAAATTGTACAGATCTAAACGAAATTATCGGGCGTAAAGTATTTTTGTTGTGCAACATATGTGAACCAGAAAAAACATTGGCTTCGTTGGGAATGGCACTGAGCGACAACGGTTATGATGAACAGATGCACGGTGATACTCACCTTAGTATGCCAAACAATGGAAGAGGGTTCTGCAACGATAAGTCACTCCTTCCTGTTAGTAAGCTGTCACTGTCCACTTCGCCTTGCTGGAACGAAGATCACGAATAACGCATCAGGCGATCTAAGGCGACCTGGTGTCACTGGCACTTCTTTTACATAGCCTTAAAATTTTATCCGATTTGTTGTACTGTTATTGCGTCGAACGCTTTTGAGCAACGACTTTCCACCGACTACTCGATAGTTAAATGTTTATGTGCAATGAACTTCAGTACCTAATTCATTTCCTTAATATTTTGAAGACAGACAACTTTCTGACAGAATAAATGTGTAATTACGGCAATCGAAAGAGGGTGGTTTGATTGCGTTTTAATACAGTAAATGTACCTTTTTCGCAACATGTTGCGGTATATATCCCAGTTCACGTACTTCAACTATCAACCAATTAATGGATAAAATATGCGAAACTGTAAATGTTACTCCTTTGTTTATATCAACAAAATTTTTTTTCAGCCTTGTTAATGTGATAGTCTACAGTGCAATGGATGGAAAATTCCGAAAAGCAATTTCTGATCTTGCATCAATTTGCTGCTTCTTTCGAAAAAATTCTTCTCATTCCACCGCACAGACGCCGTCATGAGTGCAGCGAGGAAGTCGTGTCATAAAGAATTACCCTTTGCTGAGCAATATTGCTGTCTTGAAAAAAGCGATGAGGCCATTTGAGCAACTAACCGACACACAAGCGCGCTAAAGCACGTTTTTGAGATCAAATGAAAAGAGCGTTTTAATTGTTTAAACATGATCTTTATTGAAATGAGGTAATGTGCGTTCATCTTGGCCACTTTTTTCACTGTGGAACCTTCCTAAGATTGTAAATGGTATAACTTATTTAAGGATGGCTTTCCTATGATCAAACGGGATAATTACAGTGACTTGAAGAAATCATTGAGTGAAGTTGTACTTGCCTCAGTACTTGCAAGATTAGATCCGTTTGTTCTTACACGGAAGAATCAAAAATGCAACAGTTTTTTTCACATGTTTAACAATACTGACGTTTATGTGCCATTAACTGAAATGCCATTAACTGAAAGCAATCTGCTGTATTTATACCATTATACTCTGCCCATGATTGCTAAAAGTCTCAAGACCTACGTTTAGTAGTTAAGGATCTATTCGTGCATGCTTTTGTTTTTTGTACAGACATGCGCAATAATTGTATGGTTGCAAGTAATTAAAAACAAATCTGGAGGCGACACTATATGAAGATGGCGTAGCTTCCTTTTCAAATCCACGATCATTGGCAAGAAGTAAGGAAAGCATTTGCCCATGCTTTAACTTAGAAGTTGAACAAAGTGTAGAGATTAGCGTTTTTTCTAACACAATTTCACTCAGAAGTTTGTGCATTGCTTTCTGTATTTTTTGCAGTCTAATTCAAACGCATAAGCAAAAACTTCGGTCGTTGCATATTCGACGTGTGCTTCGAAGTTTAACATCACGATACACGTAGCTAAATCCGAAGCGATCTTTTTTTAAAGTCGTAGTGCAAATACATGCTTTCTATGCGAACGTTGCAGCCGCATGCAAAAGATGAAAACAACTCAGGTAGCATTTTGTTCTCTTCGTTGAGATACACGTGAAAAACTCTCTTCGCCATAAGAGGTTGACGTAATACAACCGTTAGCGATAGACATAGCCGATGGTTGTTTTCGCACGGAAAGAACGACATACGCCCATTAGCTTGCAATTCTATTGCGCATAACATTGCCCAAGGCGGTTTCTTCCGGAATTGTCACTCAGCACTCGCCGAGTCGTGTCACGTTTACATCTGCGTACGCAATATGAGTGCATGTTGCGCAAGGCACAGCACCCGAATTACGGGGATCAGTAGAATTGCCTGGGTTTGCAACTATTTAGAATTAGCAAGTGCGTCAATTGACGCACGGGCTCTTTTGTGGGAAACACACTGTACTCAAAATTTGTAACTGAGATGAAAACGAAACACATAGTGTCATATCGGTGAAGAATCAAGGAAAACAAAAAGAAGTGATGATAGAAAGCAAAAAAGCGGGAACTACACATTTTCAAATGGTGCAAGTTTCGCATTTTTAATTAGACATGTACCACACCTTTTTATGCAAATCACGCAGTTATCTGTTGTTCTTGTGCAGTATTTACCAGCACACGTTTTGATTTTTTAGACGTTGGAGCACACTCTGCAACAGCTGCAATGTTTCAATTTGTAACCCATCGTTCGGAGTACTACCGGCAACTTCTTCGCTAACGTTCTATATGAACATTCTGAGACTTACGCTGGAAGTGAAAACGTGCTTGTAAATAGCCCAGCTTTTTGTGAGTGCCATGTGTTTAATTATAAAAACCACGTATTGGCAACAATCTGCTTCCAGCTTTCACAGAGTAGCATCTGGACATTTTTGTTAAGAACATTGGCTCCGACCTTAATTTCGTTGTGAAAAAGTACGTTTTCGCGTTTGCTTTTTGAGTTGATCTTCGAAGGAGCGGCGACATTTTGGTGCAGTGAACTCAGTATATATATGTTTGGCATTTCCGTGCAATCGCTCGAATTGTGCCGACAGACTGCAGCCTTATTTCGCCAGCCGCAGAGCAAAGATCTAGGGATGTGAAGTAATTGTCACTGTTGGCTTTATAGCCTATCTTGAACAAGAATATCATAAGTTTCCTCACCACATCAGTCGGCAAGCTTACCTCACCACCACTGCTCTCATCTTTTCCTTCATAAGGGAACCCGTTCCACAAATATTTAGTTTCAAAGTCAACGGCTATCCAGAAACGTATCCCAGAGTTATCCTGTTTGTTGGCCTTGCATTCTATAAACTTGCACCGTGCCACAAAGCAGAACGCTTGTAATCTAGGAGACTTGAAAATCATGTGTAAGCAGCGATTTTTCAATAACCTCGTTAATGGAAAATAGGACATTACTGCACTGACAGAAAAAAAAAACATACAGTGGTCAAGGAAGCCAAACAACGGGGTCGCTGTAGCTCGCTGGTAAGAGCGTCCGCCTCTCAATTGGATAGTTGGGTGTTCGATCTACTCCCATTGAGTGAATCGCCGCAGCGCTGATTGGGCAAGAGCGTTCACCTCAACCGCCCAGCAGGAAAAACATTTCAGGCTCGGCCTGCCGCTAATTGCCGTCACCACGAAAAGAAGCCAAACAATATTTCCTTGATGTTTTTTTGCATCTCTTCGACAACGCGCTGTGGTTCTAACACCATGAAGCTAAACGATGTGTGGAAAATCTTTAACTACATCAGTGAGGCAAAAAAGGTTCAGAATGGGTTGGGTATCTTTGGATATTTTAGAAGGCACGTAGTGTTGATGAATGGATGCTTCTACGACAGTGCTTCTTTGCCGGGTGAATGCTTCACCCCACGGTGTATTCAACTTTCGCAAGAATCAATGGAAGGAAAGGGGTGATCGACGGGTGAATAAAATTTCTACTCCAAATTTTTGCATCATCTGGTTGCGTGCATTGATCTTGTTCTTTTACACAATACATATCAGCAAGTGTGACTACAACTGCGAGTTTCAAGCGTCCAGACTTTATGTTTGCAGCATTCAGCAACTTATCATTTCCAAACATCCGTACTGCAAGTTGCGTCTACGTCGTAGTTGGGAGAGATTTTACCATGAGTTGCTATGTTTGCTTGACTTGACTGACAGAAACTCCGCTGTGTTCTGCATGAACGTCCCGCACTTCTGTGCGAATGGTATCTTCTAAAAGAGCAGAACTTTCAAAAGTTTCATTCCCAATTTGAAAAGCATAACTTTCTAAAGCTTCGTTTCCAATTTAAGCAGTGCCGCGACAGCTTGAGACAGTTGCAGGGCATATTCAGCCAGGAATGAATCTGCTGCCCTCCGTCTTGCAACCTGATCACGGTGAAGCGTTGGCTTGGTGCCCGACCAATTGTGCTTTGTACTGCAGACGGTAGCTGAGGTTTTTGCTAGTTAAAGCCTAGCCTTATAAGTGACATCTTAGGCCTTGTGTGTTACACCACTCTTCATTACGAACGCTATTGCAACACACTGCAGAATGTTGCATAAGTGTACGTAGTGCAGAGATTCGTTGGGCCAGCGGTCTCTCATTCATTTCTGCGTAATTTGGACTTACGTGCTCCAATCAGCGTTGGATGTTGCATTCAGAAGCGCAGCAAAACTGTTGACCCATCACAACCTAGTGGTTTCCAACTCACGTCTTAAAAATCAGCTGGGCTTACAGCAACGTGCATTTCTAAGAGATCCTACAGAATAGCAATGACTTGCCCTAGCCATTTTTGTCGAGTCGGAGTCACAAGCCCTCCGAGCCAGAGTCGAGTCAGAGTCATTTAAAAATATTTGAGTCATGTCATGATTTAGTCAAGTTAACACTAGGATTACCAGGATTCGCAGCTACTTAGAATTACCAAGCGCATCAATTGACGCACGCGCTCGTTTGTGAGTGAAACACTATATCTCAGACAAACCTCAGAGAGCGGTAAGTCTGTACTCGACATTTTTTCCTTGAAAAGCAAAACAATACAAGCTACCAAGCAATTATGTGACAAGTTTGATTGAAGAACCATGATGATCGACTAAAAATCAACAAAACGCAAATCTTCTCTTGGAACCAGCGACGTCCCTCCATCTACAGTACCGTACACGTGATGCAAAACTACCTACCGTAGTTTCTGTACTCTGACGGCTACAGTTTCTGAATGCAATCCAAATGATGCCATTATTTCACAGAAGGACCATAAAAGTCTCGTCAAACAAAACAAATGATTTTCTAAGCTAATCCGTCAAAGTAATGCCAAAACAGTGGAGCATTTTATGCTTTTCAGCTTCAGATTGCCTGCAGCGTCAATTGACGCACTTGGTTATTAAAGGTAGACGTGAGTTGATTTCTGTGACAGATGACAGAAATTTTCTGAAACTTCAACAGATTGTGTGCATTTACGAAAAAGTAAAAGTCAAAAAGTTAAAAAAATATTACATTCTACACTTCGTGTAACAAACCTTTGAAAATGAAACATGAAAATGCATCAATTGACGCGCTCGGTAATTCTAGTGCAGTGGTTCCCAAGCTTTTTATTTCAAGACGCAATTTAGAAAAAACATAAATTATTTGGTGCACTTCAAACATTTGAATAAAAAATGTATTTGAATTTGGAATTTTTTCATATCCAAACGTAAAATCAAGACGATATTGCTCAAGTTCCCAGGATATTTAGTGCACTTGTGTCTTTGTGACAGCAGCGCAACAAATCTGTCAGTGAGATACGTGTGCTTGATGTTTTTTGGCAACGGTTTCAATGTTAGGACGTATTTCAGAGACAAACAATCGTTTCTTCTTCAATGCAACATAGCCGTTCCCGTTTTCTGGACTTTATATTGTGGAGTGTTGAAAATTCAAGTCCATATAGATATGCTGTTGAAAATTGCACCAAAATGGTCTATGCCTTCTTAGCTAATGAATGGTATTATTCTTTCACAGCAATCCAAAATGTATCTGTAGGTACCTCAACATGTTTGATTTTAAGTCCACGGTCACTAGAAACACATGCCAAGTCGTCTTCTTCACATAATAAAAGTCCAGTGTTAGATGAACTCTCTATGAAAGGATTTCGAACCCAGTCATACTCATCAGTCTTCAGTGATGGGAAATAAAAGTTGAATTTGTCTTCCAGAGTTGTCAAGTGGTGAAATACAATTGGACTCATTTTCATTATGCAGCTTTCTCGTACTTAAGGGAACTTTTCAAACTTGCCATCTTTTGCTCTGATTTTCCAAAATGTTACTTCCTTTTTAAATGCCACCAGTTTATCTGATGAAGTAAGGATGTTTTCTACTCTACCTTGCTTGCTTGTGTTGAGGCTATTAAGATGGGCAAATATCTTAGCCAAATATTCCAGTCTTGAAAGCCAAAATTCACATTGAAGATAACACTTTAAGTCCCGCGAAAACCACGTTTCATGCAAAACTTTGCAATCCTATAACTCGCCAGGCGATTGAGCTAGAGAACCCTCTGCGGATTCAGCAAGTCTTTCTTGTAGTCTAAAACAAAAAAAAAATTTTTCGTTTTTGTTGGGGAGTTTGATGGGGGGAACGCCACAAGTGCGTTTTTTTTTGGCTACATTTACCTGGCCCTGGGCCCCAAGCCATTGGGCCATTATTATGG